>Ga0180430_10000392_pt1 | contig 47914 bp, 42 predicted proteins | sample SS_ome_9_FD_132999 | JGI IMG/M metagenome (GOLD analysis project Ga0180430, IMG submission 132999) | Hypersaline lake sediment archaeal communities from the Salton Sea, California, USA - SS_1_S_2 metaG | ecosystem: Environmental > Aquatic > Non-marine Saline and Alkaline > Hypersaline >...
GGCAAGTGTGATCGAACCGACGACCGGCTCCGACGAAGGCAAATCCTCCACCAACATTCTCTGAGACAGGCTGTCTGTCTCATACAACCAAAACCCGCGCCCACTAAACTTAGGGAACTTCACGGACATCAATCGAAGCAAATCACATTCAGGGTGCAGATCCGTACGGAGGACGAATTGTACGAACATGACAATCTATTCCTCTGCGTCGTCTGCCTTTGGCGCGGAAACAACAGTGAGTCCTGTTTTCGAGTCTGACTGATAGACAGCCAGAGTTCCCATACAGCGTTTCGGACTGATGCGCGGACCGCTGGCAACGAGGTATCTATCTGGCGCGATGCCGACGATTCCGAGAGAAGCATCCATTTCGTATCGCCCCAGCATCTGAAACTGAGCGTCCGTCTTCAGCAGGATCTTTGGGGTCCCATAACAGCCAAACCACCACGCGTCGTCGTGCCACGTCGCCGTCTGTATTCCCAGACGCGTCCATCCACTGGCAATGACGTGCTTCCCTATGAACTTCAGCTCGCTGTCGTACTCGTAGACGTAGTTCTCTTCAATACCGTCCGGCAACCCACCAACCACAAAGAACCGGTCAGCGACAACTCCGATTCCGCCAGCTCCGTGAAACACTTCCTGCGTTTCATGCTTTGAGATGAAGTCCAGTGAGTCTGCATCGTAGACATACACCCATGAATCGGCGTTGCCTTCGGGATCGTTGAACTTCCCCAGATTCACCGCGACGTACAGTCGATTCTCATGGAAACACAGATCACCGTGATGGTTAGCGACAGGTACTTTCTTCAGCAGTCGTCCCGATCGATCTGTCTTGACGAGGACAGTTGTGAATGACCAGTAGATCGCATCTTTTTCATTCGTGCATACTCCCTGGACATGCCCTGGATAGTCGCCTTCGCACTGAGCAGCGCCGAACGGCAACGCGTCCGTGGCGGCGCAAACATAACTTCCAGCAAAAAGGCAGGGCAATGCCGCCCACAGGATCCGCCTGAATGCCAATTGAAAAGTCGTCATATCATTCTGCTCCCTGAGTCTGTCAGCGGTCTCGAATGGGCAACCTGCTCAGAATCATCAAACGCTGGCCGAGCAGTAACATCCGACGCGACCAGAGCCCACCGGTGGGCCTGGGACGCATCCTCTGCGTTTACCTGGATCGGCCGCAATTCTCCTGGTCGAGGACGGCCATCGCAATGATTCCAATCTTGATTCGCCGGGGTTTCGAGTTCTCAAATCGTGGTGATTGTGAAAACCGGGCTGTTTGCTAACCTGCGACGTTTTCCCCGCATCCGGCGGCCATCCCGCACGGTCGACATGTCGATGAGAGAACAGATGGCGGATTCTGCATCAACCAGTGACGCTGCAGTCCACGACGGACCAGCTCATGGCCAGGACGACGTCGTCCTGGTCATGGATTTCGGTTCGCAAACAACACAATTAATTGCCCGACGCGTCCGCGATCAAAACGTACTCGCTCAGATCGTGCGCCATGATCTGACAGCACAACGCATCAAGGATCTGAACCCGCGAGGCCTGATCCTGTCCGGCGGTCCGTCCAGTGTGTACGACGACGGAGCTCCTGGAATTGATCCGGGCATTTTTGATCTGGGGATTCCGATCCTGGGCATTTGCTACGGCATGCAGATCAGCTGCCAGACTCTGGGCGGAGAGATTCTGGCCGCGGAATCCCGCGAGTTCGGACGGGCTCCCTGTCGTGTTGCCTCGAAGAACCCGTTGTTCACATCGATTCCCGAAACGTTCACGGCATGGATGAGCCACGGCGATCAGGTCGGCGAACTGGCCGAGGGTTTCGAATCTATCGCCGCCACAGAGACCTGTCCCAATGCGGCCGTTCGCCACGTCAGCCGCCCCGTGTACGGTCTGCAGTTTCATCCGGAAGTGACCCACACTGATTTCGGAGGCCAGCTGCTTGGCAATTTCGTACGAAATATCTGTGGATGCAAAGGGTCCTGGCGGATCAGTTCGCTGATCGAGCAACAGATTAATCGGATTCGCGACATCGTCGGCACAGATCGAGTCATCTGCGGGCTTTCCGGCGGAGTCGATTCATCCGTTGTCGCAGCATTGATTTCAAAGGCCATCGGAAATCAGTTGTCCTGCATCTTTGTTGACAACGGCCTGCTCCGCAAAGGCGAACGAGATCAGGTCGTCGAAGAGTTCACAGATCACTTCAAGACTGACCTCCATGTTGTGGACGCACAACAACGTTTCCTGACCGAACTGGCCGGCGTCACCGACCCGCAGACGAAACGCAAAATCATCGGACGAATCTTCATTGAGTGTTTCCGTGACGAAGCCAAAGGGATCGCCAACGCAAAGTATCTGGCGCAGGGGACACTCTACCCGGACGTCATCGAAAGTGGTGCCAGCGAAGACGGTCCTGCAGCAACGATCAAGTCACATCACAACGTTGGCGGACTGCCGGACGAACTGGGATTCGAACTCATCGAACCACTCCGTGACCTGTTCAAAGATGAAGTTCGCCGAATGGGTCTGGAACTCGGACTTCCGGAAAAGATTGTCTGGCGTCACCCGTTTCCTGGTCCGGGACTCGCAGTGCGTTGTTTGGGTGAGATCACAGAAGACCGGCTGAACATCATCCGCGAAGCTGATGCCATTCTCATCGAAGAACTGCACAGCGCCGGACTATACCGCGAAATCCAACAAGCATTTGTCGTCCTGCTGCCCATTCAATCCGTGGGAGTCATGGGAGACGATCGCACGTACGAAAACGTAGCTGCCGTTCGAGCCGTCCAGACAGACGATTTCATGACCGCCGACTGGTTCGATTTCCCGCACGATGTTCTGCAGCGCGTGTCGACTCGGATTATCAACTCGGTGCGAGGAATCAATCGCGTCGTTTACGACATCAGTTCAAAACCGCCGTCCACCATCGAATGGGAATAAACCTCCCATAACCTGAAGGGGATCTGTTTATGTCACCGTATCTTGCCGAATTCATCGGCACAATGATTCTCGTGCTGCTGGGGAACGGTGTTTGCGCCAACGTCAACCTCGCGCAGTCGCTTGGCAAAGACGCCGGCTGGATCGTGGTGACAACGGGCTGGGCACTGGCGGTCACCATTGCCGTCTACCTGACCAATGCCATCAGTGGCGCCCATCTCAATCCTGCTGTGACAATTGCCCTGGCATCCATTGGTAAGTTTGATACAGCTGATGTCGGAGGATATCTGGGAGCACAGTTGCTTGGTGCAATTGTCGGAGCGACCCTGGTCTGGCTGGCCTATCTGCAGCACTGGGGCGAAACCGAAGAAGAAGACGCCATTCGAGGCAGCTTCTGCACGGCTGCGCCGATTCCTCACGCAGTCAGCAACGTCATCACAGAAGCAATTGGGACCTTCGTCCTGGTCCTGGGCGTCCTCGTCGTCCTGGGACCCCAGAATCTCGTCCCTGGTTCCGACTTCAGCAAAGGATTTGCCCCGGCACTCGTCGGTGTGATCGTCTGGTCGATTGGATTGTCACTCGGAGGTTCATCCGGCTACGCGATCAATCCCGCGCGAGACCTCGGACCTCGAATTGTTCACGCCATCCTGCCAATCAAGGGCAAGGGCGATTCCAACTGGGGATACGCCTGGATCCCGGTCGTAGGACCAATCGCCGGAGGCATCATTGCGGCGTTCTTTTTCAAGGCACTCTGGCCGGCTGGATAGAGGATTGTCTTGGTCTAACGTTAGTAATCCGGGCTTAACCGGCTCATCCTTCCCGCCTGTAGGTGGGACTACTAACGGGTGTTTCATCTTCAAAGATCAATCAGCGACAAAATAACACAGGCACAGGACTGACATCTCTCTGCTCGCCAGCAACAGCAGCAGATCTGAGGTTTCCCGAACTGATTGCATCAGCGCACTCAAACACAAAGGACACAGGCGAAAATGAAATACATCCTCGCACTCGATCAGGGCACTACGAGTTCTCGTGCGATTGTCTTCAATCGTAAGGGCGCTGTCGTCGCCGTCGCTCAAAAAGAATTCACACAGCACTTCCCAAAACCTGGCTGGGTGGAACATGATCCTCAGGACATCTGGAAGACTCAGATGTCTGTGGCGAAGAGTGCACTACGAAAAGCAAAGATTAGCGCAAAGGAAGTCGCAGCGATTGGAATTACCAATCAACGGGAGACAACTGTTGTCTGGGATCGTAGAACGGGAAAACCGGTCGGTAACGCAATCGTCTGGCAGGACCGCCGAACGGCAGGCAAGTGTGATGAACTGCGAAAGAAGCGAGCCGATCGAACTGTCCAGAAGAAGACCGGTCTGATTCTGGATGCATACTTCTCCGCAACCAAAGTTCAGTGGATTCTGGACAACGTCAAAGGTGCGAGAAGAAAAGCAGAGGCTGGCGGCCTTGCATTCGGAACGGTCGATTCGTGGCTCATCTGGAACCTCACCGGTGGAAGTGTCCACGTCACCGACCCAACAAACGCCTCACGGACAATGTTGTACAATATTCACACGCAGAAGTGGGACAAACAACTTCTCGGGATCTTCGACGTCCCGGACAGCGTGCTGCCCCAAGTCGCAACCTCCAGTGGAGTGGTAGCAGAAACCAGTCTGCTCGGTGGCACCATTCCCATTGCAGGAATTGCGGGCGACCAGCAAGCCGCACTTTTCGGCCAGTGTTGCCTGAAGCCTGGAATGGTTAAGAACACCTACGGCACCGGTTGCTTCATGCTGATGAACACAGGGAAAACTCCCGTTACGTCAAAGAATAAGCTGTTGACCACCGTTGCCTGGAAGGTGGGTGACGAAATGGAGTACGCGCTGGAAGGCAGCATCTTCATCGCCGGTGCAGTCATCCAGTGGCTGCGCGATGGTCTGGGCCTCATCAAATCGGCACCGGAAGTCGAGAAACTGGCCGCAACGGTCGACAGTACAGACGGAGTCTATCTTGTTCCCGCCTTTGCCGGACTGGGAGCACCTCACTGGGATGCCTATGCCCGAGGAACTCTGGTCGGGATGACACGAGGAACGACAAAGGCGCATATCGCTCGTGCGGCCCTGGAAGGAATCGCCTACCAGGTGGCCGATGTGGTCCGATCAATGGAATCCGATTCCGGACTAAAACTCAAACAGCTTCGAGTTGACGGCGGTGCGTCGCTCAACAAACTGCTGATGCAATTTCAGTCAGACCTGTTGAAAGTTCCTGTCGTTCGTCCGGTCGTGGAAGAAACAACAGCACTTGGTGCTGCCTACCTCGCCGGCCTCGCAGTCGGTTACTGGAAGAACAAGGCGGACATTCAAACAAACTGGCAGGAAGCCGCTCGCTTCAAGCCCGCAATGAGAGCAAAGCTGCGAGAAGCACTGACCGACGGATGGACGCGAGCACTCCAGCGATCCGTCAAGTGGGAACAGCCGTAGCAGCCACTCTGTCCTGATTTGTATCGACGGCACCTGTTCGTAATACGCATCGCCTGTACGGATCTGTCATCACAATCTCCTTTTAACAGGGATTCATGAAATGGCGCAGATTGACCCCGCGCGAATTACCGGTCGCGCCCAAGCACCCGACAACGAAGAAACACGTCGAGCGATCGAACTGGCAGATACACCAGAATCCAGAGAGCTCAAGTTTAAACTCGCCGCAGCGTACCGCATGTTGGCCGACAGAGGCTTTGATGAAGGTGTGGCAGGGCATATCAGTGTCCGCGTTCCCGACGCGCCCGGCTATTTCTGGGTCAACCCATTTGGTTTACTGTTTGAAGAAGTCACAGCCGAGCAACTGGTTCTCGTCAATGAACAGGCGGAAATCGTAACTGGCTGGCCATTAATCAACTACGCAGGCTTCTGCATCCATTCCGCCATCCATCAGGCGCGTCCGGATATCAACTGCATTGTCCATTCGCATCCTCCAGCCGGCACCACATTCAGCACGCTCGGCCAGCAATTGAAAATGCTGGAACAGGTGACCTGCTCCTTCTACCAGGACCATGTGGTCTACCAGGACTACGAAGGAGTCGTCATCGATCCATCACTGGCTCGTGGCATTGTTGATTCGCTGGGTGAGTGTCGAGCTGCTATTCTGGTCAATCATGGCCTGCTGACCTGCGCAGGTTCGATTGAGCAGGCGATGACAGATTTCATCGATCTGGAACGTGCGTGTGACATCAATCTTCGCGCGCTGGCAACCGGACAAGAGCTTAGGGAAGTACCGCAGGAGTCAGCGCTGCAGGCAAAGAGTGTTTACACAAGTCCCATGAGGTGGCCGTTTTCCTGGCAGGCAATGATCCGTCAGCTCGAACGTCGAATCAAGACTCCGTTCGCTCCGGAATCCTGGGGCGGCATAGCCGGAATTCCTTCGGCAGAAATGTTCCGGCATTCATTAGAAAACTCTCCAACGTGACATAAGCATCTTCAATGCTTCAAGTATCCTGGAACACCTGCTGACACGACCGTTCCGCGTTGTCTTCGCCTCCCCTTCAACGTGGGGTTCGCCAACCAATCCTTGTGAAGATTGATCCAACATGTCTGAACCAGCCAACCCTCACATTGTTTCGACGACGACTGAGACATTTCGCGCCGATGTGATCGAAGCTTCGACCGAGCTTCCTGTTGTGGCTGACTTCTGGGCCGAATGGTGTGGGCCCTGTCAGCAACTCATGCCCATTCTGGAAACGCTCGCCACCGAATATGCCGGACGCTTTCGCCTGGTGAAGATCAACGTTGATGAGTGTCCCGAAATTGCGGGAGCACTGGGCGTCCAGTCAATTCCCCTGGTTCTCGCTTTCGTCGACGGCCAACCTGCATCGCAGCTACCGGGAGCGAACGATGAGAAGTCCGTCCGCCAGTGGCTCGACAGTTTCCTGCCGTCACCAGCAGTCGAAGCGTGGAATGCCGCACTGGCAGCGGAATCCGAAGGACGGATGGAAGAAGCCGAAGCCGGTTTCCGCTCTGCACTGGAAGCCGAACCAGACCGTGCTGAATTCACAATCGCACTGGCCAGAACACTTCTGGCACAGGACCGCAGTCAGGAATGTTCCGAAATCATTAATCGGTTGGAAGAACGTGGCTTCCTGGAACCGGAAGCCGAAGCACTAAAAGACCAGCTGGCCCTCCAAAGTCAGGTGCAGGATTCCGGCGGAACAACTCAGGCACGCGAAGCACTCGCAGCCGATCCGAACAACCGCGAACTACAAATCCGCCTCGCAGAAGCGATGGGAGTCGACAAGAACTTTGAAGAGGCCTGCGAAATCCTGCTGGACATCGTTCGCAATGAGTTCGGAGAACAACGCGATCAGGCGAAAGAAGCTATGGTCGCAATTCTGGGGATGATGGGCCCGAAGTCCCAACGCGCCGCCGACTACCGTCGTCAACTGGCGACAGCGTACTATTAATCGCCATCATACAACGACTGTGAGTTGCCGGATCCGGACAGCAGGGGTAGCCCCGAAGGCGACGATCAGGCATTTCTATTCGCTCAACACCGTCCACCCCTTTTCAGCTGCAACCGCGACTGCTGACTTATGACTTTGGGCCGATGCAGTACAGCGCCTTCGTCGTACGCACAAACAGACTGCCGTCACCAAACGCCGGAGTGGACCAGACCTGCTCATTCAGACGGTTGGTTCTGACAACCTGGTACTCAGATCCCCCCTGAAACACGTGCGTGACGCCATCATCGTCGATGCAGTACACCCTGTCTTTGTGAACCCAGGGCGACGACCAGAATGCCCGAGCGCCACGGACCCGTTTCTCATAGACCATTTCCCCGGTTTCCGCATTGATGCAATGCAGCACTCCTCGACGACGTTCGAAGACATACAAGTGGCCTTCGCATAACACAGGCGATGCCATTTGCAGACCGGATTTGGGTCGCGTCCAGATGACATACTCGCTGTCCGTTGTAATGTTCCCGGACGCCCCCGCGCCAACGGCAAAAAGGTAACCGCCGCCGTCGTCATCACCGCCGCGGTTGCGAACCTCAGACCCGATGAATACGCGATCGCCCACAGCCAGAGGTGTCGCCGAACTGCGTCCGCCTTCCAGAAACATCTCCCACAACAGCTTGCCGGTGCTGGCATCGTACGATCGAGCACTTCGCCCGCAGGTGACGATTTCGGTCCGAACGCTGTTCTTCCAGACAATCGGTGATGAATAATGTGATGGTTCATCACGGTCGGTTCGCCAGACTTCATCACCGGTCGCTGCGTCCAGAGCAACTACAAATGACTGTTCCTGACTGTCGATCTGCAGATACAGAAGGCCATCAAACAGGATGGGCGAACTGGCGGTTCCCCAATCGTGCCGCATTTCGAAGTTGCCCAGATCTTTGTTCCAGACGGGATTGCCATCCATGTCGAAACAGTAAAGTCCGTTCATGCCAAAATACGCGTAGACATGCTGACCATCGGTAACAGGTGTTTCTGTTGCGTAGCTGTTTTGCAGGTGCCGGCCCTGAGGAGGTTTTCCTTCCCGAGTCGTCCGTGTCCAGATGACATCCCCTGACTTCGCGTCCAGACACTTCACTTCCCAGCGAAACCTGGCAGTTCCCAGATTATTGCGACGCCTGCGTCTGCCGTCGGGCAGCCGGCGAGGAGGAGGCTCAGGCCCCGTCGGTTTGGCTGTCATCACTGCCTCTGTGAGATAGATTCGATCTTCCCAAACCACCGGTGCCGACCAGCCTTCTCCGGCCAGACCCTTCTTCCACCGGATGTTCGTATCTGCGTCCCATTCGGTGGGAATAGCTTCGTGCACGACCGCGTCACCTTTCGGTCCGCGAAACTGCATCCAGTTTCCGGCCTGACTCATTTGGCACGCAACGGTCAGAATAACAATGAGAACAACTGCTGAATGTCGCAACATAGCGATCTCCGAGTGACGCATTTCGGGCACGAACGAATGCCTGTATGCTCAGCGTAGCGAAATGAGCCCGTCTGCAAAGGGCCTGATGTTGCCAGGCTCGCGACTTTTACCTCAGGAATGTGGAGACAATTCTGGTGCAGTGTTCAGTGTACACTACAATCGCTGTCTGAACCGGTGGCTCGTGTAAATGACAGGTACAGTTGTCGAGCGGATTCACAACATTGCAAGACAGCCACCGCCCACGCAACATCGCTGCCAGAACTTCGTCACGATGTCACACAAGCGATCAATTACACCGACCCTGACTCATACTTCGGAATTCCCTCTGAGGAAACTGTCATGCGATTGATTGCGTCCATTCTTTGCCTGGGCCTGATGCTGCCAAGTGCACTCGCTGACGACGTCACGATCAAACGCGTCATCGGAAAGGAATTTCCGGGAGAGTACAAACATCCGGCCACAATCACAGAACTCGACAATGGCGATCTGTACATCGCATACTACGGCGGAGCCGGCGAGTACGAAGGTGACACCGCCGTCTACGGACTGCGATTGCCCAAAGGATCCAGCAAGTGGTCGACGCCGGAGATCATTGCCGACACACCCAACCGATCAGAAGGAAACGGAGCCATCTGGCAGGCACCGGACGGACTTGTCTGGCTGTTCTACATCACCAACTACGGCCCGACGTGGTCATCGGCCCGCATCAAGTACAAGGTTTCAAAGGACGGTGCCAACACATGGTCAGATCCATACATGCTGTCGTTTGAACAGGGCACAATGGTTCGCAGCGCTCCGATTGTTTTGAACGATGGCAACTATCTGCTGCCGGTTTATCACGAAACAGGCGAAGACCGCGAAGGAACAGCTTTGGATACATGTAGTTACTTCATGAGGTACGATCCGAAGACAAAGGAGTGGACATCGACCAACCGAATCTATTCGAAGGAGTACTCCAACCTGCAGATCCAGCCCGTGCAGATCGACGACAAGTACCTCATCGCTTACGCCCGGCGTGGTGGCGACTTCCTCCCGCATCCCAATGGCGTCGCCTTTCGTTCTGAATCACGCGATGGCGGTCGCACATGGAGTCCGGCAGAACGGTCTCAGTTCCGCAATCCGAATAGTGCGTTAGACTTCATCAAATTGCAGAACGGCCATCTGCTGATGGTCTTCAACGACAACAACAATGCGGAACGCATGCCGCTGACGATTGCGATCTCGACCGACAACGACAAAACGTGGCCCTATCGGAGAAACATCGTCAACATTGCTGGCGACACGGCCGCCTATCCAGTGGCGATCCAGTCCAAAGACGGCCGCATCCATGTTGTCTACACCTCCAAAGTCCGCACGCAAATCAACCATGCGGTGTTCGAGGAATCGGCGATTTTGAATCCAGTAGAAACGGAATAGCAACTGTTGTAAGCCGGACCAAGCGGAGTACTGTTCCGGACGGGCGTTGCTTCGCTCCTGGACTCCGCTCACATTCCTACGAGGTCCAACGGCACGAAGGATTGGACACTCTTCACACTGCGACTGCTGAGACGAGCGGGGCTGTGTGTGGCCCTGACACTCTGGCTCGTCGGACAGCAAGGAGACACCAGAGTGGGCATCCCTCCCGCTTCACGCCTGATGATTTAAACAGACGTCCATTTCGCCCAACTCGTTTGGCTGCCAAATAGTCTCGCCGAAGGGTGGTATGATGAGTGGAGGGACTTCATTCTAGTGCCAGCCTATGACGCTCGTGTCAACTGGATGGACTGGGCCCTATCCCCAGCTTGTTTTATGCATCCCGCACCTGCAGGCGAGCGTCCAATAGTGCTCCATTTCGAACATTGGTTCCTCTGTGTCACATTCCTTGTCGCAGCGAGTCAACGCGATGGCAGGGAAGATTGTTCACGGCAGCGGCCTCGGCGTACTCGATCACTACATCGACCCGATGGCTGTGCTTGAATCTGCCGCCTCGAGCGTCCGGTTGCCTTTGGGATTCACTTTCGATGATGACGAGCGGAAGCGACAGGCAAAGCATCTCCCTGACTTGCTGCAGAAAATGGATCCCGAAGCGAGAGCCCTGATTCTGCAAACAGCTCAACGATTGGTGGAGTGACGAAGATGGCGCGGGCCGTCCAGTGCTGATTCCTTAATTCGATGCGATCCGGAAGTGCGTACCGAGGTAAGCAACTCGGACATCCTTCAGATAGCGATTCTTGTGGAGTGTTGAATGATGGCAAAACGAGCAAACGGTGAGGGAACGATTTCAAAGCGGAAGGATGGCCGCTGGCAGGGCATGGTAACACTCGGTCGCGACGGATCCGGCAAGTCGATTCGTAAGACAGTGTATGGCAAGACTCAACAGGATTGCCGCGAGAAGATGGAACTACTGAAGGCACAGGTCAGTAAGAAACTGGACTTCAAACGCGGCAGTGATCCACTGGCGGCGTACCTGAATCACTGGCTGGAAAACGTCGTCAAGCTGAACAGAGCAAAGCGGACTCATGAAGAGTACGAAATGGCGGTTCGTCTCTATATCACTCCACACATTGGGCACAGGAAGCTGAACAAGCTCAATGCCAGTGATTTGGAAACGTGGCAGGCAAAGCTAGTGAAAGAAGGACGTTCCAGCCACTGCCGGATGAGGGCTATCAGAGTTCTTCGGAGTGCCTTGAATGCAGCAATCAAAAAGAAGTTCATTCAGTTCAATCCAGTCTCAGCACTCGAAAAACCAACGGTTGAGTCTCGCGACGTTGAACCACTTGAGGTCGAAGAGTGTGAACGGTTGATTGCTGAGGCCGAAGGAAACCGACTGGGTGACATCGTTACGCTCGCCGTGATGACTGGACTGAGACTAGGCGAACTGCTTGCTCTTGAGTGGCGTGACGTCAACCTGTCAGAAGGCGTCCTGTCAGTCCGCAGGACTTTGGTCGAGACAAAGGGCGGCCTCTCACTCAAGGAACCAAAGAGCAAGTCAGGGCGACGTGCAATCGTCCTAGGCGGCCCAGCGTTGGAAGCACTTCACAACCGTCGAAAGAAAGCAATTGACGAAGGCATGGAACCGGACGCGATTCCGATTGTGTTCCCGAATACGATTGGCAAACACCAAACGCGAAGCGGCCTCAGTCAGAAAACGTGGTATGTGATGCGTGATGCAGCCGGCATCTCAAAGGATGTTCGCTTTCATGATCTCCGGCACTGCCACGCATCGTTCATGATTGCGGCTGGGATCCACCTCAAGGTGATTCAGGAGCGACTGGGGCACGCGAACTACAAAATCACAGCGGACACCTATTCACACTTACTCAAGTCTGCTCAGGCCGATGCTGTTGAACGTGTTGACGGGCTGTTCAAGAAACCTGGAGAGAAGCTGGTTGCTGTCAATTGATGCTGTCAACTTGAGCGAGTGCAGGAATGAAGAAAGCCGCAACCCATTACAGGTCACGGCTTTACTTAAGCGAGGCCGACGGGACTTGAACCCGCAACCCCCGGATCGACAGTCCGGTACTCTAACCAATTGAGCTACGGCCCCTCACTTATTTGCCCCATAGCCAAGACCACGGGAGCGAAGATTCTAGGCGTGTCATTCGCTCGTGACAAGTACTCTGTCTGTCTTCCTGCCACAATTCAGAAGGCCGGAATCGCCAGCCGTCACACATTGACACAAGCCCGAAAACAATGTTCGGTAGGCTCCGACCGGGACTTGAGGGGGAAAGTGTCATTTTGCGATGTCTGCCGGCCGGATCCATTCTCAACGGTGCGATTGGCCAGTCCTGACCGGTCATTCCGGATCTGAACAAACTCCTGCGCTTCGATGGCATGGGCTTGAAACAGCAATCTGAATGGATACCGTCGCGGTCTTCTCCACAGACAAGGAAACTGCAATGACTGGCTATACCGTGCACACCGGCGCATCCAAGAAATTCGTGGCCGGCTGGGACCGAATCTTCGACGACGGCAGCGCATCCACCAAAAAGAAGCGGAAGAAGTCTGCAAAGAAGAAGACGGCCGGGAAGAAAAAGGCGGCCACTGCGAAAAAACGCTCGACGAAGAAGAAAGCGGCCAGGAAGAAGGCTCGCAGGTAGCCCCTTCACCTACACGTTGAGTGGAAGGACTCCGGTGCTGTCGCCCAATTCGGTCAGACCGGCTCCCATCCGTTCGCTCATCGCCATGAACAGATTATTGAGCGGCGTTTCTTCCGACAGTTTGACATGACGCCCTGTGTCGATCGTGCCACCACCTTTGCCCGCCAGGATGATGGGCAAATCGCCATGGTTGTGCCGGTTGCCGTCTGAAATCGCACTGCCGTACAGGATCATGCAATTGTCCAGCAAAGTGGCGTCGCCTTCCCTGATGGACTTGAGGCGTCCCAGAAACCAGGCGAACTGTTCGACCTGATATCTGTCGATGCGTTTCAACTGAGCGACCTTTTCTTCCTTGTTGGCGTGGTGCGACAGACCGTGATGTCCGTCTCGAACGTCTACATCCGGGAAGGTTCGGTTCGACCCTGCGTTGCCCAGCATGAAAGTACTAATACGAGTGGAGTCCGTCTGGAAGGCCAGCAACTGCATTTCATACATCAAACGCACGTGCAGCTTGTATTCGCCTGGTACGTCTTCGGGCACTTCGATATCCGGAACATCCGGTGGCACAAACCGCGCGGCCCGTTCAATCTGCTGCTCGACCTCTCTGACACTCGTAAAGTATTCATCCAGTTTCGCTCGATCGCTGCCGCTGACATTCTTCATCAGGCGAGCCGCATCGCTGGCTACGAAATCCAGAATGCTGCTGCGTTTCGCATCACGGCGTTTTTCTTCTTCGGAGTTCTCTCGAATTCCAAACAGACGGTTGAACGCAAGCCGAGGGTGAACTTCCTTGGCCATGGGAGTGGATTCTGATTTCCAACTCACGTTGCTGGAATACGCACAGCTGTAACCGGAGTCGCAGTTTCCCGCATTACGACCTCGTTCAATCCCCAGTTCAATCGACGGCAATCGTGTCGCCGATCCAATCTTCGCTGCCATCGCCTGATCGATCGACTGCCCCACTGCAATGTCAGCTCCGGATGTCTTTCGAGGCTGAGCGCCCGTAAGGAATGCCGACGCATTGCGCGCATGATCGCCCGCACCGTCGCCGTTGGCTCTGGCGTGATGCTGTGCCAGTCCCGTAAAGATGGTCAGGTCGTCGTGGAATTCGGCAAGAGATTCCATCGTCGCACCGAACTGGTAGTCATTGCCTTCGCCAATTGGTCGCCAGGGATCCAGGATCACTCCGTTCGGGAAGAAGACGAACGCACTCCGCACGGGAGCCTGCGCCGTTGCAGCTCCGGCCGTGGCTACGCTCGGCTGCATGCTTTCCAACAGCGGAAGGCTCATGCCTGCACCGATTCCTCTGAGAACCGTGCGGCGATCGATTCGGTTTGCTCGCATCAAGACAACTCCGATCAGTGATGATGTGTAAGTTTTAGTATAGCAGGTCTATCCAGCCGGTGGTCAGGGATTCTCCGGCTGACCTCGTTTACGGAAGGCGTCGGACAGAACAATCGATTCGACGAGTGAGGAAAACCGGTAGTCGTTTTGTTTCATATGCTGCAAACATTCGTCCACCACACATTGATCGTAGTATTCCAGCCCTCGCCCGGTGGCGTAGGTGAGCATCTTCATCGTCAGGGTTCGCCGGAAGTCATCTTTGCGATCAAGCAAGATATCGATCAGTTCCACCGGCCCCGAAAACTCAGTTCCTCCCGGTAGTTCGCCGGATGCATCCACCGGCTTGCCGAAATCTTCTTCGCGCCAGCGACCAACGCCATCGAAGTTCTCCAGCCCCATGCCCAGCGGGTCCATGACCTGATGACAGGACGCGCAGACCGGGTTCGTTCGGTGAACGGCCATTTGTTCTCGAATGGACAGTTTAAGCGTATCTTCGTCGGCCGCTTCCAGTTCGGGTACGTTCGGAGGAGGTGGCGGTGGTGCGTCGCCAAACAGGTTCTCCAGAATCCACTTCCCACGTTGAACAGGACTGGTGCGGCGGGGATATGACGTCAGCGTCAAGACGCTGGCATGAGTCAATACGCCTCGGCGTGGAGTATCCTTCAGCGACACTTCAACAAACTCTTCGCCCTGAACGCCTTTCAGTCCGTAGTGTCTTGCAAGACGTTCGTTCACGAAAGTGAACTGCCCTGTGAGCAATTCATCGATGCTCTGATCGTCAACCATGATCTTCCGAAACACAGATGCCGTTTCTGTCAGCATGTCTTGCCGCAGCACATCACTAAACGTGTTAAAGACTCGGGTATCCGGCTGTGCGCCTTCCAGGAGTCGCAGATTCAGCCATTGTGCGGCGAAGTTGTCCACAAGTGCCTGTGACCGATCGCCTGCAATCATCCGACGAATCTGTTGAGAGATCACTTCTGTGTTCTGCAGCTGTCCTTCGTCGGCCAAACGGAATAGTTCTTCATCCGGCATGCTGCTCCACAGAAAGTATGACAGCCGTGTCGCGAGTTCGTGATCGCTGAGAGTTCGTTCCGATTCGGATTCGGCCGGCATCGCTTCGATGCGAAACAGAAAATCGGGAGAGACCAGGATGGCCTGCACAGTGGCGGCAACGGCCTGTTCCCACGTCATCTGACGTTCGCTCAACATCATCACAGTCAGATCGCGGTATCGATTGACTTCGTCCTCCGAAACGGGTCGCCGGAAGGCTCGCCGCAGCAGTGGAGCCATCACTTCAACGGCAGCCTGTTTGGGTGTCGTATCCCCTGACGGCGCTGACGTTATCAGCTGGCGATGACGATCCGAATAGAACGGTTCTGATTTCCCGATTGGGCCACGCACGATAACTCGACCGATTCCGAGTCGCGATCGTTTCTCTTCCTCGGCGTCTTCGTCGTCTGAACCATAGAACTCGAACGAGACGCGTTGACTCTTTTCCGTGAGTTCCACCTTCTTCCTGAACTTCTTTGGCTGTCCTCGGTGACGTGCTGCATAGATTTTGACTGTCTCTCCGTTGAGCTTCAGCTCAAACTCCATTTCGTCGTCTGATCGCGGCATCGCCGATGCGTCAAAGATCAGTTCATACGTGCCACGTGCCGGCACTTTGGCTTCAAAGGACAATTCACCTGCCCGTGTCAGAAAACGAAGGCCCTGGACATCCTCAAACTGATCGTGCGTTGGCTTGAGAGCTGTGGATTCCGTGACAAACGACTGCCGAACAGAATAGTCTGTTGTGTCAATTACCTCGGCGGTGATCTGTTCGGCCGCTGCGACGTACTTTTCGAGCAACAAAGGCGACATGCTGAGGACGCCTCCAATGTTGTCGAATCCTTCACCGACATCGTCGGAGGGGAAATCGTCTGCCGGAGTCAGATTGATTCCAAACAGATCCTGAATTGTGTTGTTGTATTCGACTCGATTCAGCCGCTGGATGACGGGGCTTCCAGGACGGGCAACCTGCTGGCAGTCGAAATTGAACAGAGCATCTTCCAGCAAAGAAGTCACCTGAGTGTTCTCATCTTCTGTCGGACGAGGCTCGATCTCATCGGGCGGCATTGCTCCCACGCGAACGATCTTAAGCACGCGCTGCCAGAGTTTACGCTGCTCAAGTACCTGGCCCGCTGAGACGCCTTCATTAACAGCAACCCCGGCCATTTGGTCGTCAGCGCCGTGGCAGTCAATGCAATAGTTATTGAAATAGTTTGTCAGCGTTTCGGTGAAGCCATCCTCAGCACCAACGCAGTGCTGCTGCATCGATGACATCGCTGCGGAAAGCGCAAGCGAAACACAGATGAATGATTTGTTGCTCATCGGAAACAGCGAATGTTGACAGGTGAGTCGGACAGGTTTCCTGGCAGAGCCAGGTCACACGATCCGAAAGTGGGAGGAAACCAGATGATACCGGTCCCCGCTCCATGCGTCCACAACTACGTTCTCGCAAACCGCATCGCTACTCACCATTTTGGTCAACGACGGAGGAGCACGTGAACGTTTTGCCGATTGCAACGGCTGATCCGAGCTCCAATCCGGATCGCACACACTCCTGCATACTCACGGAGCTTCATGAATCACGTGGAACATCGACCACAGCACATATCGCAACGCGCCTCAGAGATGGCAAGTCGTTAGACTAACGTGCATCAAATCGGAGAACATCTGTTATGCATTCACGAGCTGTTTTGAACTATCGCTGGTCAGTCTTCCTGCTCGCACTGGGATACTTTCTGTATCTGTTCTGGGTGACCGACAAGACGGCGTTCGGCTGGCAGTTCCGATACCTCACCATCTGGGGACTCACAACGAACTTTCTGGTCGCCGGCCAGATGCTTCGACTGTCTCTGGGAAAGACAACAAACGACTGGAACAGTTTCGTTTCGATGGGCGTTGTCCTGAACGTCGTTGTCGTGGTGAACTACTGGAAGCTGTACTTTGAGAACCCGGCCTCATTGAATGCCAGCGGTCAGGGTCTCGTGTGGTACATGGAATACTACCTGCATCTGCTGGGACCGCTCTTGATGGCCATTGATGCGTTCTTGATCCTGGGTGCGTTCCGCAACCTGCCTCGTGTCTTTCAGTATGCATTGCTGCTGGGGACAGCGTATCCACTTTGGGCGGAATTTGTCGTGCGCCCGATGAACAGTGAACCTGCAGGATCCGTGACGAATGGCCTGCCATACCCGTTCCTCAACAACATGGAACTGTCCGAAAGGCTCACGTTTTATGGCGTGATTACGGTGACGATTTTCGTTTTCATTGGATTGGGCTGGGGCCTGTCGCGGGGTATTGAGGCGATTCATCGAAAACGTCTACCGGTTACAGTCGTAGAAGAGGCCTGATGTCCCAGGTTGTCGTGCGGCACGCAATCGTGTCGAATACCGGCTGCCGGTAATTGTCTCGAACTTTGGCAGCCTGTTTGCATGGAATTCAGTGTTGATCCTGTTTGGTCCTGGCCGTTTGTGCTGCTTTGCTGCGCAATGCTGGGAGGAGTGTTGGCACTCGGCTACCCTCGCAGAATTCGCCATCTGTCTCGATTCCGCCAACGGCTGCTGATCGCGACACGAGTCGCGCTCGCGGCCCTGCTGTTATTTCTAATGCTGCGGCCGTCGATTGTTCGAGTGTCACAGGACAAGTCCGATTCGGCCATCTATGTGCTCACCGACGTCAGTCGCAGTATGCAGACTCCTGACGGAATCAGCGGCCGGACGCGTTTTGAGGAACAGCAGGAACTGATATCGAACGCCAGCGAGCTGTTCAAACAACTGGGCGACACGCTGGACGTGCGTTTTCGTGAATACTCAGACACTCTGCTCATTCCCGAATTACCCTCGGAAACGCCGGATGGAACGGCGACATCATTCAGCAATACTCTCGAAGGATTACTGGAAGAACTTGGATCCGGAAACGCGGCCGCCATCATTGTGCTGGGAGACGGTCGACAGGCGGCGACAGGGGAGGGCAGCCGGAATCCCATTCCGATGTCTCGACAACTGGCGCGAAAAAACAGTCCCATCTACTCAACGGTCTTCGGCAGCAGTGATATCGTTTCGGCTGGCGTTGATGCCTCAGTCACGGAACTTGATATCCCTCAGGATGTGTTTGTCCGCAACATCGTGCCGGTCCGGTTTCACCTTCGTGCTGTGGGAGCATCCGGACGCAAACTACGAGTGCGGATCATACTGGAAAGCCCGAGTCAGCGGCCCGGTGAATCGGGTAAGATGTTACCGGTGCCGGAAGATCAACAGAATCGTTCCGTGTATGAGTTCATCGCAGACTCAGACAATGTTGACAAGCTGGTCGAGATGCAGTTTGTTCCCCCACGTGCCGGCGAATGGAAGGTCGGTGTCGAAGTCGAGCCGCTGGAAGATGAGGTTCGGCCAAACAACAACAGAATTGAAACGATCATCCGCGTGCGCAAAGGAGGAATCCGAGTCGTCTACTTTGATCGTATGCGAGAAGAACTTCGCTGGATCCGAGGGATCACCATCAGCAGTCGCGTTCAACTGGACTTCGTTCCCTTGTATTCGGGACGATTCAAAGACCGCAATCAGTTCGATGAATCCTGGTTCACGCCTGGAAATGTAGACGCCTTCATTATTGGTGATGTCCCCGCTGAGGCCTTCGGTGAAGAACGACTTAATCGCATCATGCAGTGCTGCAGGTTTGGTGCGGGACTTCTGATGACCGGCGGTGTCAACAACTTTGGCAACGGGGGATACCAGGATCATCCGATCAGTCGTCTGTTTCCGATTGACATGGCGGCCACCACGGAACAACTCACTGGCGACGTCAAAATGGTGCCAACAGAATGGGGCCTCCGTCAGTCTGTGATGCAGATCGCTCCGCCCGAAATCAATCAACAGCGATGGGATGATCTTCCACCGTTGAACGGAGCCACCCGACTGGAGTTGCCCAAGGGAACGTCGCTCGCTCAGGTTCTGGCGGAAACACCATCCGGAACACCGCTGCTGCTGGCCCTGGATTCAGGGGCATCACGGGTGATGGCTTTTGGAGGCGACACGACGTGGAACTGGTATCTGCACCAGCGTCCCTGGGGAAGAGATGCCTTCCAGCGTTTCTGGCGGCAGGTCATCTTCTGGGTGACGAAGAAGGATCAGGACACCGATAGTCCTGTGTGGATCAACGCAACACCTCGTGACGCAGTACCAGGACAGTCGGTGGATCTGACGTTCGGGGCACGCGATGACCAGGGCAGGGCGGTCGCCGATGCAAAGTTTGAACTCAAACTGACACGCCCTGACGGCACAGTCGAAACGATTGAGACAAGTCGCGATGGCAACCAGGGAACAGCTCAGTTCTCAGACACTATCCAGCCCGGCGATTACTGGGCACGAGTTAGATCTGAGCGCGGTGGCATGAGTCATCAGGCGGTCACTCGTTTTCTGGTCAATGCCCGAGACCCGGAACTGGACACCCCTTCGGCAGACCCTGAAATGATGAGAGAGCTTGCCTACCACAGCGGCGGTGATTTCGTCACAGGCGACGAATTGCTCGAACGACTGGAACGATGGGCCAGCGATGGTGTCCCGGGTCTACAGATCGACCGCACGAAACGCGTGAATCTATGGGACAACTGGTATCTGCTGTTCCTGTTCGTCGGCCTGATGACATTCGAATGGACACTTCGCAAGAAGAGCGGCCTGGTCTAAAGGGAAGGTGATAAAAGGGTCGAGGTGATAAGAGTGTCGGGAGTCTTTTTCGGTCTGAAGTCAGGCAATCATCAACGCAGGTTGGCCGGAAAAGACTCCCGCCCCCATTGCGTCATTGCTTTCCCGCTGACTTGTTGATCCGGGTACTTAATGAAATGTTGGAGTGGCCCATGTCAGAGCAGAAGCAAACTACAGGTGGCATAAGGCGAATCATCCTGGCGATCACGTTGATCGTTGTTTCGGCTTTCGTTCTGTATTCGGTTCTGCCGTTACTTATGTTCTTCGGACCACTTGTGTTGGAGAGAACAATCAGTGTCTCCAACTCCCCGCTGGAAGAAATCCCCGAACGATTTCATCCCCATTTCAGTCCGAATGCGGCGGACATCAGCGGCGAGTATTCCAGCGCGACTCGACAATGCGAGTTCAGGTACTCATGCACCCGTAAAGACTTCATGGCGCTGATCGAACGGGAGGGACTCTCGGTTGACGGTGATCTGACGCGCGAAGACAGCACGTTAGAGACATTTCGCCAGTGGGGGCCGGGAATTGCTGCTTACGAATTCCAAGCGCCATCCAAAACCGCCACAGTGACAGCATCGGCGTTGTGAGTCAGCCCGGCAAACGAATCGCAGAGCGACGGCCTCTGCCGTCAGCCAACCTGCTCCCATTCACGTGATTCGGTGGATCGCAGTGCTGCCAGGTTGACTCGGAGAGTCTGCAGGGCGTCGTCCAGACTGCACAACGGTTCACACTTGCCCTCCAGCACATCCAACATGACGTTTGCATTGGCGATGTAACTGCCGTCGCGATCTTCGAAGCACTGTTCCCAATCGTGCCACTCGCCATTTGGTCCGGTCATATAGCGCCAGCGCTGTTGCAGACCTTCGTAACGGACCGTGGCATTCTCGCACACAATCGTCAGGTGTGTTTCGTTCGGGAACTGATACATGTTCATCGCATAGCTGGCCATCAGTTCGCCGTGACGTGCCAGGACATGAACTGTGTCTTCAACGGAAACTCGGTCCAGTCGTCGGTGTTCCGCATCAACGCATAAGCGGGAAATGGGACCAACCAGCCATTCGGACATATTCAGCATGTGAGTGATCGCATCCTGGATGGCTCCCCCACCGGTCCTTCGGTCGGCAAAATAGGTGTCAGGGTAGGCCGGACGGAAGAATGCAAAGTTCTGGCCCGACACGGCATAGACCTGCAGAGGTTTCCCGAACCTTCCGGAATCCAGGGCTTCCTTCAGATTGCGCACGACGGGATGTGACCTCAACTGATAGCTCACAGCTGCCTTCAGATTCTTCTCAGCCAACACTTCCTGCAGTTGTTTGATTCCATCAACGGCTGTTGAAAGTGGTTTTTCTATAATCAGATCGTTGCCAGCTTCTGCCGCCTGCATCGCGATTGGAATGTGCGTGTGGGCTGGCGTCGCTATGAGAACAGCACTCCAGGATTCTGCCAGTGCTTCGTTGATGTCGAAGTATCGTTCCGTAATGTTGTATCGATCAGCGACGGTTGTGCATTTCTCCTCATCCATCTCACACACAGCAACGTCGGCCCGGCCTGTCCCGAGATAACAACGAAGATGACGTTCTCCGATCGAACCGGAACCAACAACCAGGATTCTGTGTTTTTGCTCACTCATACCGAAATGCTTTCACAACGCGCCAAATGATTCTGATCGAGCGGCTCCGTTTCACTGTCCGCCGCCCGACAGATACCCAGAGTCTGTATTACCAGATTCCTTCAACCCGTGTTCGACACCCAATCGATTTTTTTCGGGTTGGTTCTGACTGACCTTCCATTTCCCACGCAACTCGCTCACTTCCAGCTCCACCCCAACAATGCTCGCCAGCAAACCATTCGTGAAGTCTTCAGGGGCGTCGGAGACCGCCCACGGAGTCTCCTGAGTGGCCTCCTGTTCGTCAGTCAATTTCTCGATCTGTGACAGCAGCCAGTCACGGTCATCGATTATTCGTAGCCGGCCACTGGCGTGGACCGCCGCGTAGTTCCAGGTGGGAACAACCCTCCCGTGCTGCTGCCTCGTGGGATACCAGTTGGGAGACACATAAGCGTTTGGCCCCTGAAACACGGCCAAAGCATGATCTGCTCTCGGAAACCGACTCAGCGGATTCGCCCGAGCGATGTGGCCATGCAAACGAAGATTGCCAGTTGAAGTGCGGTCAATGATGAGCGGTACGTGATTGGCGACCGGGCCTTGATCCATGTTGACGACCAGCGTCGCCAGCGGAAACTCACGAATCAGTTTGAGGATTTCAGTCTGATCTGACTGCTGGAAATGTTTGGGGATGTACATTGTCGGCCTGACGGTGAAATGGCATTCGTTGCCAACGGGACACCACGAGTCGCGCTAGCGTTCGTGCTTCGCCGCACTTGCGTTGACTCGATCTTCCCATTCGTGCCAGTCCCGTGTCATTTGCTGCACAATCCGGGGATGCTGATCGGCGACGTTGTTCTGTTCGCCCAGGTCGGTGGCCAGGTTGTAGAGTTCCGTCTTCTGGTTCAACGACCACAGTTTCCAGTCGCCCTGGCGTACAGCTCGTTCTGCTCGGGCCCGCCAAAAGAGTGTTCGAGGCGCCAATGGTTCTCCATCAAACAGCAGCGGGCCAAGATCCATCCCGTCGGTGTCATAAGCATCACTGCTGACACCAGCCAGCGTCGCAAACGTTGGCAGGAAGTCTGTGGAGTGCCCAACGGCATCTGACGTTGCAGGTTCAATCCTGCCCGGCCAGCTCATAATGGTCGGAATGCGGTGGCCACCTTCGTAGAGCTGCGTCTTCTGGCCTCGAAGTGGTCCGTTGCTAGATATCTGCCGGAAGTTCTCACCGTACGTCAGGTAGCCGCCGTTGTCTGATGTGAAGATGACCAGCGTGTTCTTTTTAACCCCGACTTCGGCGAGTGTTGCCACAATCTTCCCTACGCTCTTGTCGACGGACTCCACCATTGCTTTGACGTGTGGTCGCACGTCGCCCGGATTCGGAATGATTCCCCACTTATCGTCGTGGTAGCCGATGCCTTTCTGCCGGTGCGGTGGATCATTGGGGCCCTGCCAGGGAAAATGAATTCCCAGGTGAGGCACGTACATGAAGAACGGCTCATCACGGTGTTGCCGGATGAACTCCACGCTGTAGCGCGTCAGCAGATCGGTCGTGTAACCTTCTTCCATTTTCAGTTCGTTGTTGTACCACCAGTCTTCGTTTCCGGAACGATCGACGTGGGTATGAAAATCTCCATCGCCGGATCCGAGTCCTCGAAACAGGTCGAACCCCTGATTCGGAGGCAGCCAGGGCGGTACGTATCCTAAGTGCCACTTCCCAAAACAGGCCGTTGCGTATCCCTGATCCTTGAGGACTTCGGCCACGGTGACGGCGCTGTGCGGTAACCCTCGATCACGGTGGTCCCGGCCGCTGATGGCTGTATCGAAGAGACGCCCAAACCGTTGCTGGTACTGCCCCGTAAGAATCGCGGCACGAGTCGGACTGCACATCGGACCGGCTGTGTGGAAATCCGTAAATCGAATTCCACTTGCTGCCAGTGCGTCGATGTTCGGAGTGTTATTGATCGTGCTGCCGTAGCAGCCGACATCGCCGTAACCCAGATCATCGGCGACAATCAGCACGATATTGGGACGTTCATCCGCATTCAATACGCTGCAGAAACTCTGCACAATCAGTAAGCAGCTCGTCATTAACAACCGATTCATTTGCCATCACTTTTCATGGGGTTCACTACGGGATCCCTCTTAAGGGACACCGTTTCAGCCAACTCCGGATTGTCCGCGATCACTCACAGGAGTCAAAGCAATGCCGGGAACCTGTATTCGACAGCCATGCTCCAGGGACAGGGCTTCTACTTGGCAATGATTAACGGTTCAGGGCGATGGAGGTTTCCCCGAAACCCGATCATCGAGCATCTCTGCCAGTGACTTCAGCAGGTGCTGGTTCTCCAACTGCTGAGCAATGTTGGCCGTTTCCAGTGGATCCGTTTCGTGGTCATAAAGTTCCATGGCCTGAACCTGGCCTGTCAGGAAGTCTCGCCACTCGGTATAGCGATATCTGTCAGTACGAATCGAATACCCCATCGTTTGAGGCTGTTTGCCTCGCGGATAATTGGGGCGTGGCGTCTGTGTCATAGCGACCGTGTGAACTGTTTCCTCAACATCCTTCAGCACTGGGCGAAGCGAACAGCCTTCCAGTTCGCGCGGCGGTGTCAGCTCGCAAAGATCTGCCAGAGTTGGATAGATATCCAACAATTCCACGAGCGATGATGTCCGCTGAGCGCCGGGAAACCCGGGCGCAGAGATGATGACTGGAACCTGAGCATCGAGTTCGAATGCTGTCGTCTTCCGTTTCAGTCCGTGTTCGCCGATGTGTAACCCGTGGTCTGACCAGAACACAATGATCGTATTATCTCTGAGCTCAAGCGACTCCAGTTCATTCAGAACTCGGCCAACCTGAGCGTCCAGATAGCTAATTGCGGCCAGGTGACCATGATGCAACTCGCGTAGTTCTGCCGAATCGGGACCACCTTCGTAACGTGCATCGGTTAAAGCGATGTCCGGTACGTCTCTCGGCAAATCCAGATGCTGAGGAACCGGAATGCGATCTCGGTCGTACAGATCCCAGTACTTCTTTGGAGCATTGAATGGCAGGTGAGGCTTCCAGAATCCCACGGCCAGAAAAAAGGGGCTGTCCGCCTTGCTGACCTGATGGAGCGTGTCGATCGCCGCGTCAGCGACGCGACCGTCGTAGTACGCGTTGTCCGGCACGTCTCGGCATTCTGTTCCATTCTGCCCGGACGCCAGATTTGGCGGAAGTTTGCCATCGACCTTAGGTTTGTCATTGCCGTGAGTGTTGTAGTGCAGGACCGACGGAACGCTCCATGAGGTCGGGTCCCCCTTCCAATCGTCCTGCCTCCAGTTATGAAAGATCTTGCCAACGCACTGCGCGTGATAGCCGCTCTTCATGAACATCTGTGGGAGCGTGACGGCATGGGGGTAATTCTGACGAAAGTGTGTTCGTAGATCCCACACCCGCAGAGTGTCCGGCTGCAGACCCGTCAGCAGTGATGCTCGGGACGGGTTGCAGACGGTTTGTTGGCAGTACGCACGTTCAAAGAGAGTTCCCTCAGCCGCCAGTTGGTCGATATGGGGCGACAGGACATGAGTCTGGCCATAGCAGCCGAGTTCCACTCGCAGATCATCGACTGCGATGAACAACACATTGGGACGTTCCGCGCGAGCGACATTCACGCACAGCAGGATGGCACACACCGATAAAGCAAATTTCATGAACTTCCGCCTGCGAGATTCTGTCGCCTCAGAAAGACAAACTGAGGAACCCGTGCGATCTTTTCCTCATTCGGGGTAGCCAAACAGATGGCGAGGCGATTATCAACCAGCCTCCGAAACCCTGAATGCCCTATAACACTGTGCGATTTGCCAGGAATCAGCCTGGAATCTCATTCAACAGCGGAAAAAGCGATAAATTCGCTGTAGAAAATGTACTTCGCGACCTATCAACCGCGTCTTTCCAACGCTCGTCGCCAGCCTGACGTAAATCAGGTTGGTATGGCCATCAGAACCCACTCAATGACAGATTCGGACGCTGAACTTCGTTCGTCTGAAAATGAGCCGAATTCCAGCGAATCCGGCCATTCAGCGGCTTCTGATGCGCGATTGGTCGACGAAGCCAGACGTGGTGACACGGAAGCTTTTGGCCAGCTCGTACTGCGTTACGAAAGACGAGTCATTCGAGTCGTGCGACGGTTTATGCCGGACGACCAGATGGCTCAGGATTTGACTCAGGAAGCATTCTTAAAAGCGTTCGATCGTCTTGAACAATTCGACCCGTCACGACGTTTCGGCCCGTGGCTGTTTCGGATTGCCGTCAATCTGACATATGACCACCTCCGCCGCATCAAGCGACGAGGCAAGTGGGCTTTGTTCAGTGAGACCGGGCAGGAACGAACTCCGGATCCGGAAACCGTCGACCCTCGCGTCCACCTGGACCTCTCACAGGAAGTTCAGATGGTGATGGCGGATGTTCCGGAAACGTATCGAACGGTTTTGATTTTGCGTGATCTCGAAGGATTTTCGACGTCGGAAGTTGCGGCCGTGACGGAACGCAGCGAAGCCACAATCCGTTGGCGTCTGGCAGAAGCCCGACGCATGTTCCGGGAAGCCTGGGAACGACGGGAACGCAGCTTCGAAGAACGCGATGGCGAATGAAACTCGACAGAAAGGCAGGTGACCTGTGAAATGTTCAGACGCACGACATCTGATTCATTTGTCCGTTGGGGACGACAACCTTCCGGAAGAAGAACAGTCTCTGGCAGAACACCTGCATGAGTGTTCTGAATGCCGGTCGTACAACGCGGGCATGGTGGATGCGATGCATGTTCTGCATCAGTTTCGCGATGACACCGTGGTCAGTGATGACGTTTCTGTCTGGCCATCTGTCGAACGTCGAATTGAAGAACGACGGTCCACTGTACAACCATTGCGTCAACAGCCTCAGCGCCAGTTTAACGGCGGTGTGGTCGCGCTTTGTGCCTGCTCCCTTGTGCTGGCATTCGTGACGATCGTCCAGAACCTCCCTGTGAATGATTCGATGGCAGATCTTTCAGTCCCGCCATACCAATTCAATATCGGTGGCCCGGCAACTCCAATGCCAGGAACTCCTGGAATGCAGGGACGCCCGACTCCTGTGTTATTCAGAAATCACAATCAGCCTCAGTTTGTGATTCCGCAGAACGGCCAACAACTGGTGCCAGTCACATCCGGCACGCAGAGTTTCTGACAGACGGTTATTTGCAGCTGGACAGCGATCGACTCGCGCCGGGAGTAGACTACGGACGTCGCTTGGCCTGCCACCACCGCAGCAACACGAATGCTCCGGCGACAAGAACGACAGTCCCACTGGCGAGTGCTACGATCGTCCAAACGATGTCACCGCTCTGAAACCGTTCGATCGCCGACGCGAACGCTCCTGCTGACGAGACCATGGCTGCTATGCAGCCGAAAATCACTCGGCCGAGACCTCCCTGTTTCCAAGGGACGCCTTGCCTCTCAGTGGCTGGTTCATTGGTCTCAGGAGGTGAATAGGGATTCCGCGAATTCATCAAAGCTTCATTCTGCCGCCAACAACGTCGAGTTTGCCCGTTCATATTTCAATGGCAGTGGTTATCCGAACCGGCTCTTATTGCTGCCGGGGGTTCCATCAACAACCGTAGAAGCCATTGTATCCGCATTCCCGTCGCTGCGAAGGACTCACAAACTGGCAATGAACCGGAGTCGGAGGACAACGCTGAACGACTGAACTCCCCTCCGCGGTGACGAGGCTCGATGAGGTCGCGATGACCAAAGCCTTTCCTACAAATCAGCTCATCAGCGAGCCGCCCGACGTCCGTCCGCTGCCGGCCTCGCCACTCGGCGGACGGACGTCGCGCGGCTCGCCTCAACAGAATTGAGGACGCTTTCAATTCAGTCTGTCTTGAGAATCTTGCGGTCTCCGACCGCCGCGTCCGTGGTAAGCAGCAGCCAGGCTTGCTCTGTGTCGTGCGTAATCACCATCATTCCTTCGTACGGCGCAAGAATCGCATTCAGCGCCTGCAGAATTGTGACTGTTCCGAGATCATGAGTCTGCGGCATGTTTTGAGTGAAACCGGCCAGCATCAAGGCATCGCCATCAATCTTCAACGGGATATCAAGTGATTGGCCGAGATACTCGATTGCCTCGTGCAGGGGCGCACGTCGGAAGTCCACAAGAACCTCACGCTGGAGTTGTTCAGCGAGCGGCACAATCGCTCTAGTTGGCGTCTCAGCGACTTCTGGTCTGCCCGGAGATGCCTGAATGAGCGTCTCGTTCCAGGTGAGTGTCGCACCGGCGGCAAGATTGGCCGCAGCCATCTGAGGAAGCATCGTCTTCATGACAGTCATCCCGCTATCGACTGAGACCTGCGTTCCCATCTGCAGCGCTTCAAGCATGGCCGGAAACCGGCCAATGATCTTTGCATGGCCGATGGTCCGGGGCTTGAGGGAACCAGCCAAACTGACCAGCTGCTGTGGCAACGTCTTCAGCTGAGCCTGCATTCTCCGCTGCAGCCCCACAGCAGTCGACTCTGCTGTCGGGGCCAACCGGGTTTCCATCTTCAGATGCGGCTCCAGTTGCATCGACCAGCCGACTGTTACGGTGTCAGGAAGGAACCACAGCATCGATAACTCGGCGATCTGATGAAGCTGTTCGACGAGAATCAGATCCTTGTGAGTATCCATCGCCCGCAGATCTGCGAACAAAGTTACGAGATGATTCTGATTGGACACCTTGAGCATCGATTCCATCTTCGCCGACGGCACAGCAGGAAACTGTCGGGAGTCTGCCAGGTCCTCCGCCAGTTCCAGTGTCGCCAATGCAACTGTGTTCGAGTCAACTATCATCCAGCCGAACCCGCCGGCTTCGACCACTTCACCATTCAGATCCGGAACCATTGTCCCCTGAATGTGCTTTTGCAGCAGTTGAGATTCCGGATGTTCGTCAACCGTCCGCACGACCATTGCAACATCCGGTTGACTGCCGCGCGACCCAAAGTTCACGGCAATGGTCAATGCAGCGATCTCAGAAACATCGAATCGAGTCGATTCTTCGATGAATCTTCGCAACCACGTCCCTGCATTCCCCAGCGTGCCGGTGAACTGACGATACGGTTCAGTAACGGACCACAGTTTCGCCGGATGAATGTGTAGCAACAGCTGTGGGACAACAGGAATGCATTCAAGCGAAATTGGATCGACATCCGCAGGAGTACACTCAACTGCGGCCACCTCTGCCACAACGGTGTCAGTTACTGACTGGGTCGCTGTTTGTCGCTGGCTCCTGGCGGGTAACTTCTGAGTCGAAGCAAGCATCCACCAGACGGCTGCGCCGACTACCCCAATTACAGCTAATGCCATCAGAACAACGGGGATCTTCGATGACCTACGCTTGCGGACTCTTGATGCAACCGACTGCGATTCGTCGGTATGAATGACGGGGGCAACGGTTTCTTCTGAAATATTTCCGCCCGTCTGAAGTGTCCCCTTCGGCCTTGATGCAGATTTTTCCGGTGAAGGTGATGCTTCCGCGACGGCCGCCACAAAGTCCGTTTTGCACTTCGGGCAACGGATTTTGCGGCCAGCTGCTTTATCGCTCCTGATGCGGAGCCTCGCCGAACACCCAGGACATGTGATACGGAGTGAAGCCATCAGCTCAGACTACTCTCGTATCGGCTTCTCGCCTGCGATGAGTTCCTGATGTGCCAGGACCTTCTTTCGTTCGTCTTCCGGAGCCAGCTCCAGAGCACGCGTAACCGCTGAGGCAGCACTGTCAAAGTCGTTGACTTCTGCATGTGCCACCGCCAGCGTATCCAAAACGTTCCAGTGTTCTATGTCAGTCATCTCACTCGCTCGTTCTGCCAAAGCAAGTGCTTCCGGACCATTGCGGATTTGATTATTCTTTGCCGTCGCCAGAGTATACGCCAGATCGTTGACGGGTTCGAAGTTCGAGGGTTCAAGTTTCATGGCTGTTCGCAGGTCTTTGATTGCCTCCGCATACATTCCCGCTCGTCGATACGAAAACGCCCGGTTGCCGTATGCCCCCGCGTAGGCCTTGTCAATTTTGATGGCCGCCGTGTAGTCGGCAATTGCCTTTTTTGACTGGCCGGTTTCCTCATTGATAACGCCGCGATTCAACAGCGCTTCCGGATACTTCGGATTGAGTTTGAGGGCCGCCTGAATATCCCTGAGTGCGTGGTCGAACTGTTTGAGTTCAATGCGAACCAAAGCACGGTTGTTCAATGCCACAAAGTGTTTGGGATTGAGCTCCAGTGCTTCTGTGAAATCCGCAATGGCCTGAGGATAGTCCTTCTGCAGATAGTGACACTGGCCTCGATTATTCAGGACACCGGGATTCCGCGGAGATCTAACGAGACTCGCAGAAAAATCCTTTAACGCTCGATCGTAGTTCTTGTGCGCCAGAAAGACGACACCTCGAACATTGTACGCTTCGGCAGTGGGATTCTTTGCCAACCGATCGGACGTCACTCGAATGGCTTTATCAAACATCACACCATCTTTCTCCCACATCCATCCGGAGCGTTCCTGAATCCACAACCATTCACCGTTCACCAGCGCGATCGTGAAGACTTCCCCCGGATAGGCCTTCCAGACCGTGGCTTCCGGCGTCTTCAGTTCTGCACCGGCTTTGGTCACAATGATCTTCTGGCCAACACGTGAATCAGACTTCGTCGTCTGACCTTCCGCGCAAGCCGTCCAGCCTGCAACGATTATCCATACGAGCAGACCGGTTGGACGCCAGACAATTTTTTGGAGCTGGAACATCATCCCTTAGAACCTTCTCATTTTCGACTGGCAGGAACACGCGTTCACCTTGAACAGCCATCGTTGCTGCGGCGTTATTGCGTTTCGGTAGTGTGTCTCAAAGCGGCTCCCGATAGCAACCTCGTTCGTCGGATGGATTGCTTCAAACGAAAACGCCAACGATACTTCGGGCTGATCTCCACTCAGCGAGAGAAGATAGAGCGTAATGAACTGGCGACTTGTCTCAAGATTACTCGGCCTGCTGGCGCTGCTGATGGCCTGCTGCATGGTACTGAGTCTGCCGTGGTCCTGGCCACAATTCGGGCAAACGGAAACACTGGAGGTCCGTTCGCTGCGAGGCATGACGGCAGCAATCGCCTTCAGCCTTGTCCTCGGAGCCTGCCTCATCGCGGTCGGCAACAGACCACGAGGCAGCGTTCTGCGAAAAGAAGCGCTGGCAGTCGTGGGACTCGGCTGGCTGCTGTGTGGAATTCTGGGCAGTCTCCCTTACCTGTTCACTCCCACCTATCGCCTGCCCGGCATCAGGATGTCACCGGCCGATGCCGTGTTTGAGTCCATTTCCGGGTTCTCCACGACTGGCGCTTCAGTGTTGACTCAGCTGGAAGTCCCCCCGGAGGTCCCGAACTGTGAAGCGGCGGCTGAATCCGGGGACATCGCCTACGTTCCTCGAAGTGTGCTGTTCTGGCGATCATTCACACATTGGCTGGGCGGAATGGGCATCATCGTGCTGTTTGTCGCCATTCTCGGACAACTGGGAGCTGGCGGGAAGGCGCTCATGCGTCGAGAAGTACCCGGCCCCATTGCAGACTCGCTGAGACCACGAGTTCGCGAAACGGCCTTAATTATGTGGTCGATCTACCTGACTTTGTCCGGCCTCCTCGCAGTTGTGCTGTGGTTGCAGGGAATGAGCGTCTTCGATTCGCTTTGTCACACGTTCGGCACACTGGCCACGGGTGGATTCAGCACACGCAACGCCAGCATCGGAGCGTTCAACAGCGTTCAGATCGAAGGAACATTGATTCTGTTCATGCTGGCGGCCGGAACAAACTTCAACCTGTACTTTCTCCTGCTGCGGCCGCCAGGAAACCCATCCAGTCGACATATCATGCCGGGACTGCAGACGGTGGTACGCGATCCTGAATTCTGCGTCTACCTCGCGATCATCACCATCAGCGTACTGGTCCTGACAGTGATCCTGTGGTCGACAGGAACTTACGTAGCTGTCGTTGAGAGCCTGCGTCATGCTTTGTTCAACGTCATCTCAGTCATTACGACAACCGGATTTGGAACGAAAGATTTTGCCAGCTGGCCGGTTCTGTGCCAGGCATGGTTGTTGATGTTGATGTTTGTTGGAGGTTGTTCCGGCTCCACGGGGGGAGGCGTGAAAGTCATTCGGTTTATTGTGTTGTTCAAGGTTCTGAAACTGGAAGTCGAACGAGCGTTTCGCCCCAATCTGGTCCGTCCGCTGAGACTGGCAGGAAGCCGTATTGCGGATTCAATCGGTCGAGATGTTCTGGTCTACGTCTGTATGATCGGAGTGATCTATTCCTTCAGCTGGGTTGCGCTCGTCGGAATTGAATCCTCCGATCAGTGGGACACCATCGGCCAGTCTACATCTTCCAGGCTAACGGACTGCGCGTCGGCCGTCGCCGCAACACTCAACAACATTGGTCCCGGGCTTGGGGTCTGTGGGCCTCACGGAAACTACACAAACTTCTCCGACGCCGGCAAATGCCTGCTCACACTGCTTATGCTGCTTGGCCGTCTGGAACTGTTCGCTGTTCTCGTGTTGTTCACCCCCGGTTTCTGGAAGGTGCAATGATGGATCATTCGCCGCACCGAACGCCGAAGACTCACTCTGTCAACCGGAGAAGGCAGAAGTGACTTCGTTATCGACCGGCAATGAGCAGACGATCATCCTGTTGGGAGCCAGCAATATTTCGCTGGGATGGCGACCATTAATCCAGTCGGTGTTGGCTCGTCGCAGCAGACCGATACATTTGTTGACCGCTCACGGCATGGGACGATCCTATATTGCGCCTAGTCGTTTCGGCTGGCGGTTAGCTCCAGGAATCCTGGAGACTCAGCTTTGGCATCACCTCAGGGACGGTCACACACAGCCTCCTTCCGCTGCGCTCATCACTGACCTCGGGAATGACCTGGTCTACGGCAGGTCCGTTGACGACATCCTGCAGGCAGCAGAAGAAGTCATCTGCCGGATACGGCAATCAAATCCAGTCTGTCCAATTGTCGTGACACGGCCACCACTTGCATCCGTCGAATCGCTGTCGATGGTTCGGTATCGGCTGTTCAGGACGGCGATCTTTCCCTTTTGCAAGCTGAGTCTGCATGAGGCCATTGCAGGAACGCAGGAACTGGATCGCAGGATTCGGGCCTTGAATCACGTAGAGATCGCTTCCACGCAGCAAAAGTGGTTTGGCCTTGACCCGATCCACATTCGCCGCAGTTTCCGTCGGGAGGCGTTTGAGTCGTTTCTTGCTCCATGGCCAGACGAGTCGGACACTGCGCCAATCCACGGTGTTGCTCCGCCGGGCCGACCGCAGATGTCGGAGCGCTGGGTATTTGGGTGGCAGCGTGAGGCTCCTCAGCCGTCAGCCGCGACTTCGGGATGTCTCGTATCTGCCTGGTAGATAGCAGAATCGGAGGACAACCGCGACGCCGGTGAATCTCGAATTGACATTTGCTCGGCCGGCTGTATCCTGAGCCGCCTTTCACAATCCGCAAGAAATCAGTGCTATAAGGCATTTCACTGACATGGGTAGAGTCGAACGAACACGCGAGATCGCTCGCCGCCGCAAACGCCGAGTTCAGTTGAAAAAGCTGAGAACTCGCTTCGCTGCCGCCACATCTGAATCCGAAAAGGCGGAAATTACAGCCAAGGCTCGACGCCTGAGTCCATTCGTCAGCCTCGAGGGATAACAGCCGCGTGGCGATTGGCTGCTGCCACGCCACTGCCGCGACTGATTCGCTCGCTGGCTCCAAATGCTCTCCCCGAAGAGCGTCATCGTTTGCTACGATCCGTCCCTGCGTTGGCATTCTGCAAGGAGGAAAGCAACAGTGCGTAATCTGCGGGGAAAAACAGTCTTGCTCACCGGAGCTGCCTCCGGCATTGGCCGAGAACTGGCACTTCAACTGGCTGCAGAAGGATGCCATCTGGTACTGATTGATCGTAATCCGGAAGGACTCGATCAGGTCGCCAAATCTGCGGAAACGTCCGGCAGCTCAGTTCAATGTTACTGCTGTGATTTGGCCAGACCTGATGAGATCCGGTCCACAATGGAACAGGTTCTGCGCGATCACTGCGTCATTGACATCCTGATTAACAACGCGGGCGTCGCCTGGTACGGACCCACGCACGGAATGTCACAGGAGCAATGGGACTGGCTGATGGCAGTCAACCTGCTGGCTCCCATCCAGATCACTCAGACGCTGCTCCCACATCTGTTGACACGCCCTGATGCTCACATCGTCAACATGTGCAGTATTTCCGGGCTGGTGGCAGGAGGTCGATTTGCTGCTTACCACACCAGCAAGTTCGGACTCATTGGATTCACAGAATCACTGCGAGCCGAGTACAGTCGTTCGGGAGTCGGCGTCTCAGCCATCTGTCCTGGCCCGGTCACAACGAATCTGTATGAAGCAGCTCAGAAGCCGAAAGACGGCAAGGCCGTTCCGCAACCACCGGCCATCGTTTGCGCCACACCACAACGCGTTGCCAGCCTCACGATTAGAGCGATCCGCAGAAACCGGCGAATGACTCTCATCACGCCGATGGCCCATGGGCTGTTTCAGCTGAAACGATTCATGCCGGGTCTGCTGGATGCCGTCAGTCGCTTCAGTCGCAGCAGGAAGCGACGTCGACAGGAACGGCTGAAGATGGAAGAGGCGCGACTCGCGGCACTCTACCAGGATGCGAACGCGGCTGACACCACCACATCGCGAGCCGCCTGAATCAGAAACAGCTGAACTATGGTCCTTGAACGCACTCGGGAACCCGAGGTGATGGAATCGACCGAGGAGGCACTCAGCTACGACGCGATGGACCACAGTGATGTCAATCGCTGCTTCGTCAGTGACTTCCTCGAATTTGTCGATGCCTCATCATTGACTCCTCAAACGACAATCCTCGACTTGGGAACCGGAACCGCTCAGATTCCTCTGGTCCTCTGCCAGGAACTATCTGTTGCTCCTGCGATACTGGCCTGTGATCTGTCACTCGAGATGCTCCGCGTCGCTCAGAGAAACATTTGGCATGCCGGCCAGTCCGGCACAATTGCTCCGATCTACGCCAACGCCCGCAAGCTGCCCATCGCAGATTATTCGTGCAGATGCGTCATCTCCAACAGCATCGTTCACCACATCCCAGCCCCGGAAACGGTGTTTCTGGAGCTCCGGCGAATCGCCGCACCTGGCACAGTCATCTTCTTCCGAGACTTGCTTCGCCCGGAATCTGAAGAGGCAGTCGAACACCTGGTTAGGCAGTGGGCAGCAGAAGCAGATCATCACCAACAGCAGATGTTTCGCGACTCACTGCATGCGGCTCTAACACTTTCGGAAGTCAAAGAGCTGCTTGAAGGGGTTGGCTTCAGCAGCTCGTGGGCGTCACAAACTTCAGACCGTCACTGGACCATCGCGGGCCGAGTTACTGCCAAATGATTGCACACACCCTCATGGCATTCCGTATAGTACCGTTCGCACTAATTCCGCTCTGCTAGCTCGATTCTCCGGCACGACCGTTACAATGCGAAGTTGGTGAATTTTCCGGCTGCCATCCGTCAGTCTGCTGTTGAGATAGCCTGCCGGAGCCAGTCGAATGTCCTGCCCGTGTCGCTCCGATCATCCTGCGCGCATTCAACCAGACAGACCTGTGTACAGAATCACTCTGCTCATGACGCTGGTGGCAGCTGCCGCCGTCCAGATATACGTGATCTGCGACCCCGACATCGTGTTGGGCATCGCTGGTGAGTGGCAATGGTCCCGTCATGAATTTGCAGAACCACTGCTGGCAGCGATCTCGCAGTTTCTTCCCGCACTTGTCGGCATGGTGGTCCTCTATTACGTGGCGGCGTTTGGATCCAGTCGCCTGTTTCAGCACAACTCCCGATGTGTTGGAGACTTTGAACAGCAACGCCTCGGACCTCCAGCGTGGGTGACCGCCGTGTTTCTGACCGGACTGATTTTGGCTTCGTGGCTCTGGATTAAGACCTGCGAGCGCAGCTCCCCAGCGCTGCATCGCAACCTGAAATCCTTATGGGTTCTCTACGATCCGGCGTCGTCCGGTTACTTCTTTGAAGCCGCATTCAGGATCGATTCGACATCTGAGTTTCTCGAAACCTATCACGATCGCATGCTTGAAGGCGACGTCCTGCATGTCGGAACACATCCCCCGGGGCTGTTCCTGCTGAATCAGCTCGCCCTCGACACGATGGAAGCTGTCCCTGGCCTCATCAGGCCACTTAGCTGGCTGATGATACGAGAAGACATTGACGTGTTCCGAGGAATCGAAGCCGATGCAGGACTGGCTCGTCGCCTGACGGACAATGAACTGAGTGCCCTGTTCCTCACATCGGAACTCACCACACTCGGGGCAGCCCTCACCATCATTCCGCTCTACTACACAATCCGCTGCGTCTTCAATGCTGTTGTTGCCTGGCGCGCAGCTTCCCTTTGGGCGACGTTCCCATGTCTGGTGATTTTTCTGCCAAAGTCCGATGTACTGTTTACGTTCACATCAATGTCTGCTGTCTGCCTGGGGGTCCTTGCTTATGCTCCCACCACTCCGCCTGGTCGGCGGCTCCTGCAGGCGATCGGCGCCGGGCTTTTTCTGTGGTCGGGATTGATGATGAGTCTCGCTCATCTCCCGGTTCTGGCATCGCTGGGCGCACTCTGTCTGATTCGAATCGTCAGAATTACCCTAAGGAAGAACGGAGCACGCTCATCGATTCCAGCCGCCATTGGATCGGTCGTTCTAGTGCAAGTGACGATTCTGACCACGGTTGCCGGAACTGCCTATGGCTTCAGCGAGTTGACCCAGTGCAACATGCTCGATGTCTGGCAACAGAATCTCACAAATCACGCCGGGTTTTATGATCAAAGCACACGAACCTATTCGCAATGGCTGATCCTCAATCCGATCGAACTTGGGTTCTCTATCGGCCTGCCGGTCGCAGTGGTCTGTGTTGTTGGCTTCTTCACAGCGCTGGCAACACGTCGGACCAACGCAAGTGGCCCGAACGAATCACTGGGAATTGACCTAAGCTATGCGTTGGTCGGAACAGTCGCCGCGCTGTGGCTTTCCGGACGAAACAGTGGCGAAGCCGCGCGTCTGTGGTGTTTTCTGACTCCTTGGCTACTGGTTCTGGCCGCTCACATCTTTCGCAGTGAGAAGAGATCCGACGGGCTGGTGAATTCCGCAAAGATCTGGAAAACACTATTGTTCATGCAGATTATTGTGTGCGCGCTGACAGCAGCTCGAGTCAGCGGCTTCACTTTTTCAGCGACGCTGCCTCCCGTCTTCTGATCGCCCCCGGATGTCGAAATGGCTGTTGCCCCAGACGGAATTGATTCCGCCGATGCACTGATAGAACTTGCGCTCGCCGAAGATCTGCAGGATCGAGGCGACATCACAAGTCGAGCAGTCATCGCAGCATCAGAGCAGTCGGAAGTACACGTCGTTGCTCGCGAACCTGGTCATCTTTGCGGTGCCGTCCTGATTGATCGCGTCTACGCCGCGCTGGCACGCCGTCAACAGACGTCGGAATCATGCCAGGTACAACTGCATCTGGCAGATGGAGATTGCCTTGAGCCGGGTTCATTGATTGCAACCGTGTCTGGCCCGGTGCAGGCGTTACTGTCGGGCGAACGCGTGGCACTAAACTTCCTGATTCATCTCAGCGGAATCGCCACCCGAACGGCTGAATTCGTCGATCAGGTGCAGGGCACGAATGCAGCGATCCTCGACACCCGCAAAACACTGCCAGGGTACCGCCAACTTCAGAAGTATGCGGTGCGATGCGGTGGCGGCACTAATCACCGGATGGGGCTGTACGACGGAATCCTGATTAAGGACAACCATCTTGCCGCTCATGCAGATCGCAGCGTGGCAGATGGAGTTTCCATCGCCCGGCAGTTCCTTCTGGATCAATCCATCGATGTACCGATCGAAGTCGAAGTCGACACACTCGAACAACTACAGGATGTACTTCGTGAAGAGCCGGACATCGTGCTGCTGGACAACATGAAACCAGTCGACGTGCAGAAAGCAGTACGAATCCGTGACAATCAATCACCTTCAACATTGCTGGAAGCGTCCGGCGGAATCAATCTGGATACCGTTGGTTGTGCGGCAGCCGCTGGCGTCGATCGGATCAGCATCGGCGGGCTGACGCATTCCGCACCGGCACTCGACATTGGCTACGACTGGCCTCATTCCACACCAACGGAAGCATTTCCATGACTAACTGCTCTCGACGCACGTTCCTTGCTTCTGCCGGAGGGGCAGCAGCAATGGCATCCATTCAATCTGCGAGTGCCGACGAAGAAATCGCGCAGCCGGGCAATTCCGGGCTGAAGCTCAGCCTGGCCGCCTACAGTTTCAATCGCCTGATGGTTCGTCGTGGCACACCGGAACAAATTGCCTCTGCCGAAATGTCAATTGAGAAATTCATCGACTTCTGTGCTCAGCAGGGGCTGGGAGCAACCGAGCTAACCAGCTACTACTTTCCCCAACACGTCACGAATGAGTACCTCACCGGCCTCAAGGCACGAACCCACCGACACGGAATGTCAATTTCCGGCACAGCCATCGGAAACAACTTTTGCGTTGCGCCCGATGCAGACCGAGCAGTCCAGCTTGCCGACTGCCGACAGTGGATTGACTACGCCGCAACAATGGGGGCTCCTGCGATTCGGATCTTCGCGGGTAAAATCCCGAAAGGAGGTTCAGAAGAGGGCGCCATCAAACGCTGTGCAGAAGGAATCAACGAATCCCTTCAGTACGCAGCTCAGAAAGGTGTATTCCTGGCCCTCGAAAATCATGGTGGGATCACGTCAACGCCAGAGCAGATGTTCAGGATCATCGAGCAGGTTGACGAATCACCCTGGTTCGGGATCAACCTCGACAGCGGCAATTTCCGAACAGAAGATCCGTACGGCGATCTTGAAAAGATCGCACCGCTTGCAGTGAATGCTCAGATCAAGGTGATGATTGCCCCCAACGGTAAGAAAGAACCTGCCGACTTCAAACGCATCATTGGAATCCTGAACGATGCAGGCTATCGCGGTTTCGTCGCATTCGAATACGAAGAACGCGATGATCCGTTCACTACCATTCCGAAGTACCTTGACAAACTACGCGAAGCCATCGGCTGAGATCACTTAGCGGCTGACGTTGGCGGCTCTGCAACGGCAGCCCAGGCCGTGAGTGCATCTCGGACAGCCCCAACATCGTGAACTCTGAGGACATCAACGCCCTGAGCCGCAAGACCGACAGAAACCCCTATCGTTCCCGCAAGCCGTTCTTCTACAGACCGTCCGAGGATGTGGGACAGAAACCGCTTCCGCGAATGTCCAATCAGCAACGAACGCTGTAGACAATCCTGCATGACTCGCACGGCGCGCAGCAGCTGCAGATTGTGGTCAGCCGTTTTTCCGAAGCCAATACCAGGATCAACGCAAATGCGATCCAGCGAAATCCCTGCCTGGTCGCAGCGATCCAGACACCGCTGCAGATGTTGGGTCACCTCTAGAACAACATCCTCGTAGACAGGATTCTGTTGCATGGTTTGAGGAGTTCCCTGAATGTGCATCACACAGATCCCCGCGTCTGTGTGTCTGCAAACATCCAGCATCCGCTCATCCATCGTCAGACCGGAAATGTCGTTAATGATGGAGGCACCAGCGGCAACTGCCTGCTCAGCAACAATCGCTTTCGTTGTGTCAATGGAAATGGGCACCTCCGATTCTGACGCAACAGCCTCAATCACCGGAATGGTTCGGCGCAGTTCTTCTTCCGCGCTCACCGGGTCCGCACCGGGACGCGTGGACTCTCCCCCGACGTCGATGATGTCCGCTCCGTCGCGAATCAGTTGCTGAGCGTGCTGGATGGCCGCTGCTGTTGAGTCATACTGACCTCCGTCAGAGAAGCTATCCGGAGTGACGTTGAGAATTCCCATCATCAGCGGCAAACCAGATGCCTGCAGATTCCGGCCACGACACATCCACGTTCGATGTGGCATGAATCTACTCCGCGTCTGAACGTCGCAGCACCAGCACGCTGCAGTCTGCATGTCGGATGACTCGTTCAGCCACACTCCCCAGAACCAGCCGCTTTACACCGTGATACCCGTGAGATGGAATCACGATCAGGTCGGCTTTTTGCCGATGAGCGTAATCCGTGATCTCCAGACCTGGCGTCCCAAACAGAACAGCTCGCTGAGCACAGGATGCATCGTTCTCTTCTGCGATTGTCGCAAGTTGAGCCGCCGTGTGATCCATGCGCGCCTCATCAGACAGATCACCAAGAGCCGCCATAGGAGAAATCGCGTCCAGCGGCAACAGCACATGCACCAGATGCAGATTCGCAGGATCCTCCACAACAGAAAGCCCTGTCGCGATTGCTCTGGCTGACTGTCCGGAAAAATCGATGGGGACAATCACCGTGGAATAAGTCAGTGCCATATCGGTCCAATATGCTCAGGAGTAGGTCTTGAACTCACCATTTCTGTACCGTGTCCAGTAGTCTTTCAGCAGTGACTTGACCTTCGGTGCCAGAATGATGCCGCCGATCACGTTCGGAAAGGCCATCGACAGGATCATCAGATCGGAGAAGCCGATCACATTCTCCAGCGACGTAATGGCCCCCAATACGATGAACACCAGGAAGATGACTCGGTATGTCATCCGTACAGCCTTTGATTCACCAAAAATGTACTGCCAGGCCTTCTCACCATAGTAGGACCAGCTGATCATCGTTGAGTAGGCAAACAGAAAGATGGATGCTCCCAGTACAACCGGGAACCATGACGCCGCGCTGGAAAATGCCAGCTGAGTAATTTCAACTCCCTCAGCGTCCGGATCTTTGTAGGCACCGCTTACAATCACAACCAGAGCTGTCATCGCGCAGATCACGAACGTATCAATGAACGGCCCAAGCATGGCGACCACACCTTCGCGAACTGGCTCATCTGTTTTGGCGGCCGCATGAGCAATCGCTGCTGAGCCGACACCGGCTTCATTGGAAAAGACTGCTCGGGTAATTCCAACGACAAGGACACCAATAAACCCGCCGTAAGCCGCCTCGGGACTGATACAGGAACGCAGGATCAGGCTGATTGCCTCCGGCAGTTGTGCTGCGTGAGCGGCCAAAATGACGACTCCGGCCAACATATAAATGCCGCACATGAGTGGAATAATTCTCTCGGTCACTCGACCAATTCGCCGAATGCCGCCAATGATGACGAGGCCAACCAGGAAGGCCAGCGTTCCACCAATCATCCAGGGGTACGTTGACGAGTCGCCACCAATACCGGAATCTTCAAGCATCCCCGCCACAGCAAGTGTCGCCTGATTTGCCTGAAACATGTTGCCTCCGCCAAAAGAGCCACCAATGCAAAAGATGGCAAAGACGATTCCAAAGCCCTTGGCAATCACCTGGGGAAGCCCGCGTTCCTGCAAACCAATTTCCAGATAGTACATCGGACCACCATGAACCGTTCCGTCCGGTTTGATTCTTCGGTAGACCTGAGCGAGGGTACATTCGTTGAATTTTGCCGTCATCCCTATAATCCCCAGAAGCATCATCCAGATGATCGCGCCTGGTCCGCCAGATTTCATTGCAACAGCGACACCCGCAATATTTCCGAGACCGACCGTCGCACTTAACGCGGACGTTAGAGCCTGAAAATGTGAGATTTCACCGGGGTCCTCGGGGTTGTCATATTTACCACGAGTCACATTGACCGCGTGTGCAAACCCTCGGATGTTCAGCCAACCGTGGAAGAAGGTAAAGAACGTCGAGCCCAGCAGCAGGATCATAACGATCAGCGGAATCGTGACCTCTTCGCCAGGGATCGGGTCCCAGAACAAAACCGCCTCCATGTATTTGACGACGATGCCAAAGCCACTGTCGATCGAACCGGCTATAGATTGTTCCGAAAGATCATCGCCTTCTGCGGATTCATCCGGCACAGCCTCATCTGTGTCAGCAACAGCCTCAACTGCTGCTCCCGCGTCAGCACCATCGGTCAATGCTGATGCCTCCTGCCCGAAGCTGGAAGTGCAACAAATCAGTGCTGCAGGTATGGCCAACAGGAATATTCTGAATCGAAACATCACAGCCAACCTCGTACAAACACGGGAGAGTGGGCACTCAATAAAGTTCTATAACAGATCCGACAAGAGGGCTTCAAGCAAACTTCGACCAAACCACATCAGAGCGATTTGACGAACACAGGTAATCATCTCTGACCAGGGCCGGAAACTCTCGGCCGGGCCCTCAATCAGAGACGATCCAGCTCCCCACCGAAGCAGATTCCCCAGGTACCTTCGGCAGCCCATGGAGCTGTCCCTCCCCACAAGCGCAGTCAGTTGCAGTTTGTTACCGCTTCTTTTGCCGGAATCTTCGTATTCCTCACAAAGGAAGCATTTGAGTGAACCTGAGCTGACCATCACCGGTCAACTGTGTTGCGCCAAATGTGAGCCACCAGCTTCCTTACTGATCCAACAGGATCAGCCTGCTATGTCCACTGCACCCACAATTTGCCAGACACTGCCGCCTGAGGACGTTGGTGTTGATGACTATGTCACTCAGATGCAGATCGTCCATGAGCTGCCTTCGTTTTACTGGTCGGATGACGTTACGTTGCAGGATCCGGGGCTACCGGTCCGTTACGCATGCATTCCTGGCGGAAGCGGTCTTCCTGCGCGCGTTCGATCGGTCTGCCTGCCCTTCGTCTTTGTGGAAACGGCAACCGGCGACTTTTTAACCTGGGATGTTCGGCTTTGCCGAATCGCCCGAATGTCGCCGCAGTACGCCGAACAGGTCTGGAAACGCTTCAAAGTCCAGAGGACGAAGAAAAAACGGCGCAAACGTCAGAAAAAGAAGAAAAGCAGCTGATACAAACCGACTGTTTCAGAATGACCTCGGACCCGACAGCTGGAATTCTGACGGTCGGGAACCAGCAAACTCCCTTTGGAAATTGAACATCAGAATTCGACTTTCGATGACCGCGACTCGTATAATCCCGATGCCTCGTCGATTCCGTCGACCGAATTCTCCCCGTGGTCGCCTGCCATTGAGTATTGGCCCCGTCTTCGGCGACAAAGATGCCTCACAACACTCATTTCCACAAAGGAAGCACTAATGACCCGACTGTTATCTTCTGCGACTCTGCTATTCCTGTTGACTGCTTCCACTTCGTTCGGTGCAGACGGCTGGGGTTCAGTGACGGGAAAGATCCTGTGGAAAGGCGACGTCCCTGAACCTGAATTGCTTCATGCGAAAGGTGCTCCGGTCAAAGATCCTGCCGATTGCTCTGCAATGGACTCCTACAAACAGGACCTGTTCGTCGACAAAGACACCAAAGGCATCGCGAACGTCTTCATCTATCTGAGAAAAGCTCCGAAGGATGTGCATCCGGATGCCGAGGAGTTTGAACCGGAAGTGGTCTTCGACCAGAAGTACTGCACGTTCATTCCGCACACGTTGCTGGTTCGAGCCGGACAATCTGTGGAAGTCCTGAACAGCGACGCAGCAGCTCACAACACACACACGTTTCCGTTGCGAAACAAGGGCGAGAACCTGGCCATTCCCGGCAACACGGTAAAGGGCAAAGGAACTCTGTTCAAAACGAAGTCCGCCGAATCGCTGCCAATCGAAGTGAAGTGTGACTTCCACAGCTGGATGAATGCCTACTGGCTGATTCTTGACCATCCGTATGCAGCAATCACTCAGACGGACGGAAGCTTTGAGATCAAGAACCTGCCGGAGGGCACTCACAAGTTTCGTGTTTGGCACGAACGAGTTGGCTACCTGGAACGCAGCCTGACCGTCAAGATTAAAGACGGAGAAACGACCGAGCTGAAACCGCTGGAATACACAATCGAAGCAAAGGACTGATTGTGAAACAGCGGCTCGGTTTCCTCCTGCAGGTCTTCGTCCTGTCGGCACTTCCCGGACTCGTTCTGTACCAGCTGCAATTTGGAATTCCGCTCATCGTCATGCCAGCCAGCTTGCTGGTCGGCGTCATCCTTTTTGCGGCCGGTACTCACCTGCGGGAAAACTAGAGGTGGTTCAATAACCTAACCCGATGCGTCGGTAAGGCATGAAGACGATGGCATCGTTTCCCGTCTTCAGCTGAAGCTTCCGACGGCGTCCGGATGGCTGCGACTGAATTCGACTCACAATGGCTGATCCAGACAAGTACCGTAGACTCCTGCATCGCACGATTCTGTCGCAGGTGGTGATCGTTGTGATCTTTCTGGTCAGCCTCGCCGGCTACAATGCACTCAGCGCTCAGAAACCTCAGGTCGCCACCAAAGACATTGCGCCCACAGTCCTGAACGTTGACACCTTTCAGGTGGCCCCCGTCACATTTCGAGAGATTCTAACGGCGTACGGCACGGCTCGCCCGGATCGCCAGGTCGTTGTCGCCGCGCAGGTTTCCGGAGAAATCGTTGAAGTTCATCCTCAGCTGGAAGTTGGACAGATTGTCTCTGCTGCGCGATCAATCATCTCCGCTGAAACGGCCACTCGCCGAGATCCCGGCGATGTGCTGGTGCAGATTGATGAACGAGACTATGCCAACCGAGTTCGTCAGACTCAGAACCGAATCAACGAAGCATCCCGGGAAATCGAGCAGCTTCAGCAGCAGGAACAGAATGCCAAACGCCTGCTGAAGAAATCGCGTGAGGACCTTGTTGCATTCGAGGACGAGTATCAACGTACCAGGAAGGCACTGGATGCAAAGGTGGGAGCAGAAGCGGCGGTCACTCGGACACTGGTCGACCTGCAACGTCAGAATGATGCAGTCGTCCAGCTGGAGAACCAGGTCAGCCTGTTTCCTCATCAGGTTGCAGCAGCCAAAGAACGACTTTCCACCAGCGAAGCTGAACTTGAACGGGCCACCGACGACCTCAAACGGACCCGTGTCGTAGCCCCTTTTGACGGCATTCTGAGTGAAGTGATGGCCGAGCAGGGCCAGTTCGTACGGATGGGGGAACCGCTGTTCCGCATCACCGATCCGAGCCGAATCGAGATTCCCGTCTCCATCGGTCTGGACGACTGGCATCAGATCTCGAGCTCACTGGAAAGTGGACATTCTCCGGTTGTCAGCCTTGCCGCCAGCGAAGTGTTGGAGGCGGATTGGACCGGTGCGATCGTCCGCGTAGCTCCGGAAGCAGATCCTGTCTCTCGAACGATCGAAGCCTATGTGGAAGTCCAGAATCAGGAACAATCCTCCGCGCTGTTGCCCGGAACCTTTGTCCATGCAAGGATCACCGGATCGACCAACGAAAACACGATTGTCATTCCCCGGGAATCCATATTTGACGGGCACGTGTTTGTTGTGGATACCGAACAGCAGGTTCACCAGGTTCCAGTGACACAGGGCAGGAAACTCAAATCCCTGGTTGTCGTCACCCGTGGCCTCACCGGCGGCGAGCAGATTGCGACCACCAATCTCAACATCCTGGAAGACGGCCTCCACGTTGACGTGCAGGAAACAGCAACACTGGAAACAGAACTGGCAGATCAGGTGTGGCCGCTGATCGATATCGCGAAGTCGCAGTCTATCGCTGACGACGTTGTCGAGTCACCGGCAACAATGCGGGATTCGAAAGAGTCACTGGCTCCGTAGGCTGCCCCGACAGTAAGTGAGTACATGGATGGCGGTCAGATTCTATTGCCCGGAACTGCATGGCAGTTCGGCAACACTTGACGAGTCCGAGTCACATCATGCGCTGCATGTCATGCGGCTGAAGGCTGGTGAGGCTGTCGAACTGTTTGACGGAATGGGTCGAGTTGGACAGGGCACGATTTCCGGTTCAGATCGACGCAGCGTGACCGTCAAGCTGACGGAGATTCGCGAAACGCTGGCTGCAAACCGCCCCAAACTGATTGTCGCGGCACCACCGCCACGGGGAGATCGCTTCAAAATAATGATTGAAAAACTGACGGAAATCGGAGTCGATGAGTACGTTCCCCTCCGCACCGTGCGGTCCGTTGTGGACCCTCGCCAGTCACGACTGAGCAAACTGCAAAGCACCGTGATTGGAGCCATGAAACAATCCGGTCGCAATCGCTTCATGGACATCCACGATTCCTGTGAACTTTCCGTCGTCCTGAGAAACGCTGCATCTGCCGGTCAAACCCTGTTCATTGCTCACCCAGGTGAGACAACATCAGCCGACCCGAAGCCCCTCACACAAGACACGTTGGTGCTAATTGGGCCGGAAGGTGGATTCACTCGGGAGGAAGTCCTGCAGGCAACCGACTATGAAGCTGAGCGTGTTTCGTGGCCGGAGGGAATCCTTCGGATCGAAACGGCCACGATCCTGTTTTCCGCATTGCTCCTGCAGAAACTAGGATGAGCAGAATTCAGCGAACGGGGCTTCCCGCAGGAAGAGTCATTCCGTCTCGTTGGCTTCAGCAGCAGCGGAATTTTGGAATCGTCGTGAAAAGACCAGCATCAGTCCGCCAATACCAGCCAGCGCGGCCCCACAGGCGAGATTGACGACCACTTTGGCAGTGTCACCCAAAGACCAGAGTGAACCGCATAGCACCAGTGCTCCCAGGATCACAAAGAACGATCCCAGAATCTTAAGTGAGGTTGCATCTCGACTGGCATAAGAGTCCGACATCTCTACCGCCCAAACAGGTAATAAACGACCATATAAGGAATTACGACGCCGGTCGCCCAGACTCGCAGGTCACGCCACCAGGCCCCGTCAGGAGCTCCTCGAAACACGAAGTCGCGTTTCAGCAGCCAGACCCAGACCAGTGCCACAAAGAACAATCCCAGACAGCACGCCATCGCAACTGTCATGGGAACTCCACCCAGCCACACGTCAATCGGCTGCTGAATGTCTTTCAGCGGAGGGGCAATAGTTGTCGTTAGCCACTCCGACAGTCTATCTAACTGCTTTGCAAACCAGTTCTTCGACGTTTCGGGTTCGGCTACGTCAGCCGCGAGCAGTTGTATCCCCCGAAACGCCGACAGCAGCGGTTGTGAGAGCCCCGTCATTCCTCATTCTCCTTGGTACTCTCGGCAACAACTGAACCGTAGATAAGACCTTTGAGCTCTTCTTCCGATGCGCGAGGAGTCATCAGACTGACGATCACAGTCACGATCGAAGAAACGAGAAACGACCAGATAGCCACATACAAATAAGCGGTATCGGACATAAACACAGAGCTACCGAGGGCATTCAGCCCAAACGTCAGGCAGAAGCCAACAAAAAGTCCGGCACAACCACCCCATGGAGTGGCCCCTCGCCAGAAGATCCCCAGCAGCAAAATGGCCAGAGTTGGCCCCTGGAACAGTGACAGTAATGTCTGGAGGACATCATAGAGAGTCTGAAAACTCTCGAATTCCGGCGCCAGCCAACCTGCAAAGATCAGTACGCTGACCGTCATCGTTCGACCGATGATGACACCAAGGCGATCAGGTACCGGTTTGCCGGTTGTCACCTTGTAAATTGGCCGAAAGAAGTCACCACTAAAAATCGTGACGCAGGAATTCAGATACGAGTCCACACTGGACATCAAGGCCGCAAAGAACGCAGCAAACATCAGCCCCTTCAACCCTGGTGGCAGCAGCATGTTAATCAGTGTGGGAACTGCCTTGGCATCTGTTTCCAGATCGGGAACCAGTGCCCTGGCAATCATACCTGGAATAAACACCAGGACAGGAATCATCATCTTGAAGATGCCTGCCGAGAGAACTCCGGCTTTTGCGTCCCATTCCGTACGGGCTCCCAGAGCCCGCTGCATGACAGCCTGATTTCCGACGTAGTAACCGGTGGACATGACAATGCCCAGACTGAAGACCATTCCGGTCCACGGATACTCGGTTGATTCGTTGTGAGGGTGCAGCAGACGGAAGTAGTCTTCAGTCGTCGATTCCTGAGCCAGAATCGCTGTTTCCAGTCCGGACCAGCCACCGACTTCGAGCAATCCGAGCGCCAGCAGAGCAGCCATTCCGACGAACATGATGATGAGCTGCATGACGTCTGTCATCACGACCGCCGCCATTCCACCACTGACCGTGTACATGCCGACGACGACCGCAGTGACCCAGATCGCTGTCTCGTGTTTCCAGCCCAGGACTTCATTCATGAACACCGCCGAAGTCCACAACAGGATCGACAGGGTAATCGCCATAAACATCAGCAGGACGGTTGCCAGACTCCATCGAGTCAACCCGTTGTAGCGTCGACCCAGAAACTCCGGCAGCGTATAGACGCCCGCACGCCAGTAGTAGGGAA
>Ga0180430_10000394_pt1 | contig 47782 bp, 46 predicted proteins | sample SS_ome_9_FD_132999 | JGI IMG/M metagenome (GOLD analysis project Ga0180430, IMG submission 132999) | Hypersaline lake sediment archaeal communities from the Salton Sea, California, USA - SS_1_S_2 metaG | ecosystem: Environmental > Aquatic > Non-marine Saline and Alkaline > Hypersaline >...
CAGTCGTCCGTGCTGCGGTAATGGGTGGTTTATCGATATTCGCCCGGCAGATTGGACGCAGGCAGCACGGTTTGAACGCAGCTGCCCTGGCCAGCCTGGTAATGATGATCTTTGATCCTCAACTGCCCTGGGACGTTTCATTTCAGCTCTCTCTCTCAGCAACCCTGGGGTTGGTCTTATACGCTGACCCTCTTTCAGCCTGGTTCTTGAGAGTATGCTCACGTTATTTTCCCCTTGATATCGCGAAGAAGATCACCCAGCCTGTGAGCGAATTTGTATTATTCACATTCGCCGCTCAATTGACCACGCTGCCGGTGATGATCTATCATTTCCACTCTTTTTCTCTGGTCACTTTCCTTGCTAATCCAGCCATCCTGCCTGTTCAACCGCCGATCATGGTTCTGGGAGGCCTGGCGTTGATATTGGCTTTGGTTTGGTTTCCGCTTGGAAAGCTGACAGCGCCGCTGGTTTATCCGTTTGTGTTGTACACCATCCGGGTGGTAGAGTGGTTCAGCAAGCTGCCGATAAGGCCTGCTAATCTGGGACAGATCGATATCATCTGGATCATAGTTTTTTACGGGGTCCTGGTTGTGATCACGTTCTATTATCCTGTGCTCCTTCAAGTGGGGCATTATCTCACTCCTTCATTGGCTGCTGGCTGCCTGACCCTTTCAGCCCTGATTGTTTGGAGGGTGGTTTTCTCAAACCCAGATGGGAATTTGCATCTTTATCTCCTGGATGTGGGTACTGGAAGTGCCATTTATCTTGAAAGTCCAGCTGGTGATCGGATACTGATCAATGGCGGCCCCAGCACGAAGCTTTTATCTGACCATCTTGGCCGCAAGCTCCCCCCGTTCAATCGGGATCTCGATTTATTGCTGATCCTTTCACCTCAGGCTCAGGATCTGGATGGCCTGGCTGGTAACCTTCCCCGGTTTGTGCCCGAAAATGTGATCTGGTTGGGAGATCCCTCCTTATGCTGGGAAGCAGAGAATCTCCGCTCCCTTTTGGATGAGACCCGGATTCCAATGGAGTTTGGTGAAGTGGGTCAAACTCTGGTATTTGGTGATGGTCTGCGGATGGAGATCATCTCAAATTCTTCTCGGGGTGGAACCTTGTTAATTGAATTTGGTGATTTCAGGGCAGTTCTTCCTTATGGGCTGACAAAAGAGATCAAAGCTGGCCTCCAAAATGGGAGGGATATTGGAGAAGGGAGTGTTCTGTTGCTGGCAGATAATGGCTACCAGTCCAGCAATCCAAAGGTATGGATCGATAGTATCCATCCCCAGCTGGTCTTATTAAGTGTGGGAATCAAGGACAGCCAGGGTCTTCCAAATCGAGGATTGATCGATCGCCTGGAGGGGTATTCGCTGCTCCGAACAGATCAGCATGGGACCATTCATCTGAGGACGAATGGTAAAAAACTCTGGATTTGGGTAGAACGATTGAATTGAATGTGATACAAAAAGGTCATGAAATGGATCTTTCTTTCCCCTCATCTGGATGATGTTACCTTTTCATGCGGAGGCCTGGTTTGGGATCTGACAAACGACGGCCAAAGTGTAGAGATTTGGACAATTAATGCCGGGGATCCTCCGGGTGATGAATTTTCACCCCTGGCGCAAATCCTTCATCAAAAGTGGGGTTTGGGCTTGGATGCTGTTCAACTCCGACGGGATGAAGATCAAAAGGCTTGCCAGATCATTGGCGCAGTTCCTCGATATTTTTCCTACCTTGACTGTATTTATAGAAAGGATACAGATGGGGATTTTTATTATTCAACTGAAGGAGATATCTTTGGAGGGCTTGACCCCCGAGAAGCGAATTTGATCGACAGGTTATCTGGACAACTTCGGTCGGAGCTCCCTGAAGATGTCCGGGTTGTTGCCCCGCTCGGAATAGGTAACCATGTGGATCACGAGCTGACTCGCAAGGCTGCAACCCGGTTGGATATCCCGCTTCTGTATTACCCTGACTTTCCCTACGCCGAAGAACAGGAAGGCAAGGAGATCCTGGAATTCATGGAGTCCTCTTTTGATTGGCAATCGATGGATATTCCCCTCACATCTAAAGGATTGGAGAGCTGGATCGAGGCGGCTGGAGTTTTTCAATCGCAGATCAGCACTTTCTGGGAGGATAAAGAAGACCTGGGTCATAAAATAAGGGATTATTTGTCTTATCTGGGAGGTATTAAGCTTTGGATGGCGATCGAAAATCACTGAAAATTCAGGATATAATACCACCTTGCGGTCAGTGATTACCTATGATAGAATTAGCGCACTTTTCAGAGGGTAGGGCTTTTTAGGGCGAAATAGACTCTAATAAAAGCTCTTTTTATATTAAGAATATCTATCCAACGAAGTGAGTGAATGAAATATGGCGCCATCATTTTTAACCCAGGAAGGGTATGATAAACTGAAAACTGAGCTTGAGTACTTGCGGTCAGAACGCCGGGAAGAAGTGGCGGACAGATTGCGAGAAGCCCTGGACGGTAGTCCTTTGGGTGTAGATGCTGATGTTGAAGTAGAAGCAGCTAAAAATGCACAGGCTTTTGTCGAAGGCCGTATTGCTTATCTTAAAAGCATCCTGGCCCAGGCTGAAATCGTTGATGATCTTTCCAAAACTGATGTTGTCCAGATCGGTACTAAAGTAACTATCGAGACAGCAGAAAAAGAGAAAGAGAATTATATCGTTGTAGGCCGTGCAGAATCTGATCCTGTCGAAGGAAAGATTTCTTATGAATCTCCCCTGGGAAATGCTCTCTTAGGGCACTCCAAAGGGGATAAGGTGGACGTCCAGGCACCGGGCGGGGTTTTCACAGTGAAAATCCTCAAAATAAACTGAATTGTTCTATTTTGAATTCTCCCCCGTGGCTTGAATAATGGCACGGGGTTTTTTTAATCACAAGGAAGAATTTATGGCTGACTATACAAATCTAGAAGAAATCCGCCTTGAAAAAATGGCAAAGCTCAAGGAAATGGGTATAGATCCTTATCCAAGGCGTGTAGATAGGACCCATTCGGTGCAGGAAGCGGTCGATCTGTTCCTGGCAGGTGAAGAAGGATCGGAAGAGGTTGAAATTCAGGCAGTTCTTGTTGGCAGGATCCGGTCAGTTCGGCCAATGGGAAAGGTTATATTCGCTCATGTTGAGGATGGTACTGGCAGGATCCAGTTTTTCTTCCGGGAGAATGATATCGGAGATGAGCAATTAAGGTTTTTCAAAGACCATTTTGACCTGGGGGATTATATTCAGGCCAGCGGAAAATTATTCCGCACCCGGACCGGAGAGGTGTCTTTGTGGGTTTCCGAATTTAAGATGGTTGCCAAAGCCATAGCTCCACTTCCAGCAGCCAAAGAAGAAGAAGTGGATGGGGAGATTATTTCCCATGCTACGCTCACCGATCCAGAAACTCGCTATCGTCAGCGTTATGCGGATCTGGCCGTGAACCCGGATGTCCGTGATGTTTTTCGGTTAAGGACCAAGACCATCAGGGCAATCCAGCATTTTATGGATTCGAAAGGATTCATGGAGGTTGAAACGCCGATTCTCCAGCCGATTTACGGCGGCGCTGCAGCCCAACCTTTCACTACCTATCACAATCAATTGAAACAGGATTTATACCTGCGAATCTCATTTGAGCTTTACCTCAAAAGGTTGCTGGTAGGCGGCTTTGATAGAGTCTATGAGATTGGGCGAGATTTCCGCAACGAAGGAGTTTCATTCAAGCATAATCCTGAATTCACCCAGATGGAGTTTTACTGGGCTTATGCGGATTACAAGGCAGTGATGGATCTCACTGAAGAGATGTTAGCTTCTGTCGTCCAGGAAGTGCTGGGCTCGAAAACTCTTACATATAATGATCATGAGATTGATCTTGGCCAGCCCTGGCAGCGGGTTGAGATGCGACAAGGAATCCTTGATAAAACAGGGATCGATATAAACGAATATAAAACTGGGGAAGATCTGGCGAATGCTATGAAATCCCTCGATATGGAATTTAATCCGAAAGCATCCCGTGGAAAATTGATTGATGATCTGCTGGGCCATTTCCTGGAACCGACCTTTATCCAGCCGACTTTTGTTTTTGATTACCCCCGGGAGATCTCTCCCCTGGCAAAGACAAAACCGAATGATCCGAATACAGTAGAACGTTTTGAAGGTTTTATGGGTGGAATGGAGCTGTGCAATGCATTCAGCGAGATAAACGATCCGGTTGACCAGGAAGAACGTTTCCTGGAGATGGGACGTTCCTATTCCAGTGAAGAGGATGAACATCATCCCCTGGATGAAGATTATTTAAGGGCGATGCGCTACGGAATGCCGCCCAGTGGTGGTTTTGGTATGGGGGTTGATCGGTTAGTGATGCTGCTGACAAATCAACAGACGATCCGGGAAGTCCTTTTATTCCCACATTTGAGGGATAGCTAACATAAGCTCCCGGAGTTTCGAAAAAACTCCGGGAGCTTTTTTCTTTTTATCGATATCTACTGCAGTGGCCAAAGAATCGGAAGAAGCAGGACTGTGATCACCATAGAAATGAAAATAAGCGGTATCCCCACTTTTGCGTAATCTTTGAAGCGATAATTCCCGGCTGCCATTACCAGCGTGTTCACAGGAGATGCCACAGGTGTTGCATAGGCGGTGGATGCTGCCAGGGCGACTGTCATCAGGAAAGCTTGGGGTTGATATCCTAGCTGCAAGGCCAATGAAAGAGCTACTGGCGCGATCAGAACAGTTGTGGCTGTGTTGGAGATCACTTGTGTGAAGAGTGAAGTGATCAGGAAAAGTGATGCCAGGGTGGGAACGACTCCTATCCCACCCAGGGTCGAAGCCACCCAATTCGATCCAATCTCAACCAATCCTACCTTCTGGAGAGCAGTAGTCATCGGCAGCATTCCAGCTATCAGCACAATGCTTTTCCAGTCCACACTATTGTAGGCTTCTTTCATATTCAGGCAGCCAGAGAGAATCATCAGAAAAGCCGCGATCATTGCCGTCGTGGCAAGTGGAAACCAACCCGCGATCAGGGATACCAGCATGCCGGCCATGATCAACCCTGCCAGTATCATTTTTGATCGGGGAGGTGTTCCTTTCAGGGTTTCTGGCTGGCCAACTACAACAAAATCCTTTCGCTGAACAGATAAGGTTCGGATAGGGTTCGGGGGCCCCTTAACAAATAAAGTGTCTCCAAACTGCAGGGGGGTATCTTTGAGAGAGAGGCTTTCTTTAGATCCCGGCCGATTGATTCCCAATACTGTTAGTTGGTAAAGACTGCCAAACCGGGATGACACCAGGGTTTTCCCGATCATCTGGGAGCGAGGAGGCAGCAGTATCTCGGCCAGACCAACTTCGTTATTGACCAGGGCTTTTTGGTCGGCAGGTTGGGCAGGTTGGACACCAAGTCTCAGGGCTGCAGAAGCGTGGCTGATATCATTGAGTTTTCCTTGGCAGATCAGCAAATCGTCCGGGTGTAATGTATCCTGAGTAGATATTTTTTGACTGCCGGGTACTTCTTCATCAAGAAACTGGAGATTTCCGATCGGTAATCTGCTGGGGGTCTCCTCGGAACGGAAGATCTCAAGGACATTGACTCCGTATCTGCTTCCAAGTTCGCTTTCCAGAAGTGATTTTCCAGCCAGGGGAGATCCAAGCCGGACGCGTAGCCGGTAAAGGTCTTCAGGAAGTTTATAGACTGCCATTAACTCTTCTGGAGAATCTATGCGCTGTAATTCTTTGCCACTTTTACGGTCTGGAAGGAGCCAACGTCCAGCCAGTGTGATGTACAGGATCCCAACCACGAGAAGGATCAAGCCGATTGGCGTGTAATCAAAGAATGTAAAAGGCAGGAAACCGTTTTCTGAAAGTAGGTCGCTGACGACGATATTCGGCGGGGTGCCGATCAAGGTCATTGCCCCGCCCAGCATAGATGCAAAAGATAGGGGTATTAACAATTTAGAAGGATTGATGCCTTTTTTCCTGCTGATGCTGATAATTGCTGGAGCCATCACAGCCACAGTGCCTGTGTCGCTGATAAAACCTGATAATAAGGCGACAGTACCCATGATCAATATCAGCAGGCGCACTCTACTCTCGCCTGCAAATTGGATGATCTTTCCGGAGACACTGTCTGCCAGGCCAGTTTCCATCACTGCGCCGCCGACAATGAATAAGGTGGCAACAGTGATCACAATCGGACTGGAGAATCCGGCCAGGGCTTCTTGAGGAGAGAGAATCCCGGTTACCATCAGCGCGATCATCAGGCCCAGAGCCACTAGATCCACAGATAGCCATTCTGTGACAAAAAACAAAATGGCGGTACCTAACAAAGCCAGAGTAATCCAGATTTCAAAATTTACCATAATATCAGTTACAGTTCTGATTGCTTCTGCCTAGTGTACCAAATCTTCCTCGGAACGTGTACTTAACCAGCCAGAATCAAATCGTAATCTGCATAAAAATCTGGATAACTAGGGGGATAAAGTCGTTATCTTTGTGGATAACTGGCGATATCTGTGGATATTAAGGGGATTATGTGAGGATAAATATCATCGCGATGTGGAATAAGATCGCTACCAGGACACTTGCGCTCCACAGCAGATATGCCAGGAATCTGGTTTCCAGGTTCCTGAATAAGAATAAACCCAGGATTAGATTTGCCAGGTAAGTAGTTGTATTCAGTATTGGAAATAGAACCAGGCGGACGCTATCGAGACTATCGTGGGGAACACCGCTTGGTGTAAAGCCCAGAGATACAAGCTCCCTGGCAGGAATAACCAGCAAAGTCCAGATCAACAAGCTTATATTTAATAAACCTCCGCCGATCAGGATCCAGAGCACGGGCTTGATCTTGAATACTTCGCTCAGGATCAATGCTGGCTGGACCGACTGTGAGGATACCGGGCTGATCGCTCCCAATTCTGTCAGGCCATGATATGTGGAGATGAACTTGCTGACCTGATTGGGAGAGATAGCATAATATCTATCTCCTGCGGCGATAATGACCAATTCTTTAGTTCTGGAAGACAGGAATTCGACTTCTGGCCCCCGCTGAAATCGGCGTACGCCAGTGACAGCGCCAGGCCAGTGGATAAGGGGGAGATGGGGAGCTGTTTCAAGATCTTCAACTCGATAAACCCAGTCCACATTCACCATTGGCAGGCTCTCTGTCCGCCAACCCCAGGAAAGAATAATTCCCCCTCGCTCGAGGATATATTCAGAACGATGCAAAGCATATAGTGTGTAAATCAAGTAGGGGACTGTTGCTAAAAATAATATGATTAAGGCAATGTATGGTAGCAATTGAGGTGCAACCTCAACATTTGAGACACCCCAAATTCCCCACCCTCCCCCTGCTGAAAAAACCAGCATCAGGAGTAAGTGCGTGACCGTTCCCAATTCTTTGGGGGGATAAAAAAAGAATCTTTCCTCCATAAATACCTGTTATACCATAGCGAGTCTTCAGGATCAGGCTGATAATAGTCAGTCCAGCCAAAAATGTGTGCAAATTCTGGTATGATGATTTCGTATTGTGAGGAGTTTTATGAGCGAAGCAGAAGTGATCAAGAACACAGTGGATGGACCCATAACCAAAGAATCCATTGAAGAGGATTTACATGCGATTGGGGTGAAACCCGGAATGGTCTTATTAACCCACTCGACACTCAGCAAGATGGGATGGGTCAGCGGGGGACCAGTAGCCGTGATCCTGGCATTGGAAGAGGTCCTCGGCTCTGAGGGGACGTTGGTGATGCCTACTCATTCGGGCGACCTGTCGGATCCCGAAGAATGGTCCAATCCTCCTGTTCCCCAGGAATGGAAGGAGGTTATCCGCCAGACAATGCCGGCGTTCGATCCGGTGATCACTCCTACCCGGGGCATGGGAAGGATTGTTGAAACATTTCGGGTCCAGCAGGATGTGATCAGAAGCGATCATCCCCATATGTCATTTGCGGCGCATGGAAAATTCGCTTCAGAGATCATTGATAATCATTCCCTTGATTTTGCCCTTGGTGATGAATCACCCTTAGCCAGGGTATATGACCTGGAGGGGTGGATATTATTAATAGGTGTAGAGCATGACAACAACACCAGCCTGCATCTTGCAGAGCATCGAGCGGAATTTGAAGGCAAGAAAGAGATCAAGCAGGGTGCTCCAATCCTGGTAGAAGGAAAACGCCAATGGGTGAAGATTCGTGATTGGGAGGAGCACAGTGAACATTTTATTGAGCTTGGCAAAGCGTACCGGAAAGCTGGTGGAACACTTTTAGAGGGAAAGATCGGGATGGCTGATGCTCTTTTAATTCCTCAGCGGGAATTGGTAGATTTTGGTGTTCAGTGGATGAGCGAAAATGTGAAAAACCAGGAAGAGAGTGCGAAGTAGTTTAAAGTTTTAAAAACTTAATAGCTGGAAGGAAGGTCATAATGGATATTTTGGAAAACGGGATCCTTGATAATTCAATTCAATCGTGGTTGATTGCTTTAGGTGTGTCTCTGGGTATTTTCTTCCTGCTCCTTTTTCTGAAGCGAATTATAAAGAGATACCTGGATAATCTGGTGATGAAGTCCAAGTCAGAGTGGGATGATTACCTGATCCCAATCCTATCCCAAACTCGCTGGTTCAGTATTCTGGCAGTGGGATTGTTAACAGGATCACTCGTGCTGGAACTTCCAATGGATATCCAAAATTGGTTTACCAGGATCGTTCAAATTATCATCGCGCTGCAGGTCGGCTTCTGGGGTACGGGACTGATCTCCCTCTATATCGAACGTGGAGTAGCTTCAAGGATCGAGGAAGATCATGGAGAGGATGCTACCACCCTGGACGCTCTTGGATTGATAACAAAGATCGTCTTGTGGGTGATATTGGCTTTGATCATTCTGGATAATCTAAATGTCGAGATCAGCAGCCTGGTAGCCAGCCTGGGGATTGGTGGTATTGCTGTCGCCCTGGCGGTGCAAAATATCCTGGGAGATTTATTTGCTTCTCTTTCAATTACCATGGATAAACCATTTTCGATTGGGGATTTTGTTGTTGTAGACGATTTCGAAGGCGATGTTGAGGATATTGGTTTGAAGAGCACCCGAATTCGGAGTCTTACCGGTGAAGAGCTGATCTTTTCCAACACGGATTTGCTCAACAGCAGGATCAGGAATTATAAACGTCTGGAAAAAAGGCGAATCTCATTTACAGTTGGTGTGGTCTATGGAACTCCAGCTGAAAAATTGAAAAAGATTCCCCACATGATCGAAGAGATCATCTCTCCTCTTGAGGATGTTGATTTTGATCGGGCACATTTCAAGAATCTGGGTGATTTTTCGCTTGATTTTGCAGTGGTCTATCACGTCCTGGTCCCGGATTATGCGTCCTACCTGGATCTTCAGCAGGCCATCAATCTTGAGATCTATCAGCAGTTTGAGGAAGAAGGAATAGAGTTTGCTTATCCGACCCAAACGGTGATGCTGGAAAATGAAGGATAGATTTTAAATCCTTGAAATCAGGTCGCCGATCCTGTGGATCCGGTGGCATTTTACTTCCGGAAATATATTACGCGGATCGATCAGAACTGGATAGATATTAGCATTCTGGGCGCCTACTATGTCGGTGTAATAATTATCCCCAATATAGGCAGTGATCTCTGGGCCGCTTTCAGCAAGGTAGAGAGCGTGTTCAAATATCCCGGGATCAGGCTTAGCCATTTTTACATCGCCGGACGTGAAGGAAAAATCAAAGTAAGCCTCGAATCCATAATCCTTTACTTCGGCTTCAATGGGATTTGGTCGATTGCTGACCAGGCCCATTTTGTACCCTAATCCACGCAGAGCTTTCAAGGTTGGGCGCACATCATCCGCGATGAACACTTCGGGCTTATAGCGCTCGAGGAGTTCTTCCTGCACGACAGCCGCTAGATCTGTTGTTTGTAGTTCCGTTAATCCTGCGGCCCATAATTTCCGTTTCATGTAATGGAGCCAGAATTCATCAGTCAATTCCCCATACATTTTGGTGTCTTCAATTAACTCATCTGACTTTGCCCAATAGCGGAACATAAACTGCTGTGTTTCACGGTATGCAGAGGCCATCACCGGCACCAAATGCTCATCAAGAATTGTGAAGAGGATATCTAGCGAGGAAGGATGTTGATGGATCAATGTCCCATCTAAATCAAAAAGCAGTGTTGTGATATGAATGGGTAGCGTCATAGTAAAAGATCTCACAAAACGAAAAAGTTAACTTATCTCAGTACCTGATCTGGGTGATTATTATCCAATCGAAGGATATACACTATAATATATAGGATTATACAATACCCCTTATTCCAGTGGGGTTAAACTAACAATTTAGATAGGAGTTTTCATCCTTTCTGATCCACTTTTTTTTATTTATGAGAACTACCGACCAGAAACATCAACGGCTGCAGATCATCTTCTTGGCATTGATAGGCATTACTATCCCCTGTTATGCCCTGGGATATACTTTTGTATCAATTAAAGAAAAGAACCAACCCACACCTACTGCCAGGGTCCCTGCCAGCCCTACATACACCATAACTCCACTTGTTTCAAACACACCAGCGCCAATTATTCCCACGCGTTTCCCAACTTTTACACCCACGAGTACCTCAACGATAACGCCTAGCCGGACCCCAACACCGATTCCGACTGATACCCCCACACCTACCTATACCAATACTCCTACTGCTACATCCACCAACACCCAACCAGTACCTACCGAACCACCACCTTCACTGACCGCTACCAGCGAATAGTTTTTGATCTCTCGACGCTCATTTACCCTGAATGTGAATTGTTAATATCGTGCAATTGCTATTTTCTCATGAAAAAACTGTGGTTTAATGTGATTTCTTTGTGAAGAAAGGTTAATTATGAAAAGACCTGATAATTACAGTAAGAATAGAGATTTCTTGAGATTGATACCTGGTGTTGTAGTGATAGCCTTGGTGGTTTTTGGTATCTCATCATGCAATTTCCCGAATCTGGGGGGGATTTTCCCGTCTATTTCTGCAACGGAGATTCCAGGAGATGCCATAGCTTCACCCACACCCAGGCCCACTGCTACTCAAAATATCCCGGTGGTTCAATCTCAGACGTTAATTATTTGGGTGCCGCCCCAATTCGATCCAGCTGAGGAAACAACTGCTGGAAATCTTTTCCTGTCCCGGCTGGATGATTTCAAGGAACGGCGCCCTCAGACAGAGATCCAGGTGCGGGTTAAACCAACAACTGGTGATTTCAGTATCCTGGAATCCCTTCGCGTTACGGACTTGGCTGCTCCCCTGATCATGCCGGATCTGATAGCTTTGCCCCGTTCGCTGGTAGAGCAGGCGTTCAGACAGGATTTGATATTGCCGCTGGATGGATATACTGATTCCATTATCGAGAATGATTGGTATGACTTTGCCCTTGATCTGGCCCTTGTTGATGGTGAGATTGCAGGTATTCCTTTTGCTGGTGACCTGATGGTGTTGGCGTATAAGGATGATACAGGAGAAGTACCGCCGCCTGATTGGGATGCAGTGATCAGTGCTCAGGCCACAATGGCTTTTCCAGCTGCAGATCCGCGCGGCCTGGTTACCCTGGCGCAGTATCAAAGTGTCTCTGGCGAACTTCCGGGAACCGACCCAGAAGTTTTAATCCAGGAAGAATCTCTCCTGCAAGTATTCACTTATTACCAGGAAGCTCAGGCTGCCAATGTGATGCCTTACTGGCTCACTCAATTTGAGACGGATGAACAAGCCTGGGGATCCTACCAGGACCGGCAATCGACGATGGCAATTACCTGGAGTTCCTTCATCATCAGAGGAGAATCTGCCAATACTTCTCTGGCTGCCGTGCCAACAAAAGAAGCAAAACCCTTCTCTTATGCTGATGGGTGGGTTTGGTGTGTCATTCCATCTAATCTGGAAACAGAACAGGAAGCTGTGGAATTGGTTGAGTTTCTCACTGATTCGAGCTATCTTAATATCTGGGGAGGCGAAGCTGGATATTTGCCCGTTCGCCCTTCTGGTCTGGATAGTTGGAAAGAATCCCCATACTACATAACTTTGCAGCAGCTGCTGCCAGCGGCAGTGTTATTGCCTGGAAATGGCTTGCTAAATGACCTTGGCCCTGAGATACGCGATGCAGTGATCAGTGTCTTAAAGGATCAGATTGAACCGGCACAGGCCATGTCAACCTTTATGGAAGGAATTCAATCTCCTTAAACCAGATTCAGTTACCTTACTTCCCAAATCAATACCTGCGTGATATAATCACCTGCCGTGTTAAAAAATAAAATACTAAAGTAATATAGTTTACTGATTTACCAAGAAGGATTTATAGGATGGAAGACCTGATTAAGGCGTTAGAAACGCCAAAAAACCCTAATGTTCCCGATATTCAGCCCGGAGATACCGTAACCGTTTTTGTGCGCATTAAAGAAGGCGACAATGAGCGTGTTCAGCAATTCAAAGGCATCATTATCCGGACTCATGGTACTGGGAATAGTGAAAGTTTCACAGTTCGAAGGATTGCCAGCAATGGAGTTGGTGTTGAGAGGACTTTCTTAACCCGGTCTCCGATCGTGGAGAAAGTGACTGTTCAGAGTCAGGGCCACCACCGCCGCTCACGTCTGTATTTCCTGCGCGAACGGAGTGGTAAGAAGGCGAAACTCCGCCAAAAATTCACTTCCTGATTGGACCGAGCTTAAGATAAATGAGGGCATAGAAATTTCTGTGCCCTTTTTGTTTTAAGGGGAGAGAAACCTTCAAAAACCTGAGTATAATGAAAACCATGAGAACTAGATCTGTTTTCATCCTGATGTTCATCGCTGTCATAGTCAGTTCCTGTGCAGGTGCTGAGAGGACTGCCCCCCAACTCACAGGGGAGAGTATTTCATTTGAGTTCTTCCGAGATGGTTATTATCAAGCTGTACTGCCCACCTGGGAAGAGGCTCCGGAGAGTGATTCGGATACCTTGTACAGTGTAATGAAAGATGGGCAATTCATCAGCATCAACCGCTACCCAAATATCCCGGAGATCTTCGCGAAACAGTTCCTGATCTACATTGAAGAGGACGAAAATGCTTTCCTTGTCCAGCAAGGAGAGTTGGAGGGCAGGCCGTTTTTCGAATTCACCACCCGGGAGGATAATCAGACCATGCGTCTCCAGGCAGTATTGGATTACTGCCAGGGCCAGACCTATGCGCTGATAGCAGGTGGAAGGGACACTGTTCAGAATTCGGATCTGTTTGAGCAAGTATTGACATCATCCAGTTGTCAGGATGAGTTCCAGGTTCCTGAACTTGAAACCGGCAAGGTCGGTTTAATGGTTAATCCGGCTGAAGACGATTTCTGGCAGGGATACTACCCGGCCATGAGAATGGCCAAGGAAAATGGCGTTCAGGTTTTACACAGCTACATGTTATGGGGAGAAGTGGAAAAAGAACCGGGAGAATGGATCTGGGAATGGCAGGACGCTCAGATGGGCTACCGGTTCCACGAAGGGTTCGAAGTGTCACTGGTTGTGAACGTGATCCATACTGCGTTGAGAGGATCAATGCCGGAAGACCTGAGAGATAAGGCATTCGATGATCCGGTTTTCATCCAGCGCTTTACCGATTTTATCCTCAAGGTCCTGGAGCGGTATCCAGTTCAGTATCTCTGTATCGGCAACGAAGTGAATGATTATTTTATATATCACAGGGATGAGATTCCCGCCTATAAAACATTTTTCCTGGCTGTCCAATCTGCTGTAAAGGATGAGTATCCAGACCTAAAGGTAGGGATGACTTTCGCATATCATGATGCAGAAACCCAAAATTCTATTGACATCATCGAGGATTTGAACCTGGGCGATTTCCTGCCGGTAACTTTATACCTTTACAGCCCGGGTTTCAAATTTGATCGTGATCCCGCTGAACTTGAATTTTATTTTGAAAAGATTTTAGCTTTAGCTGGAGATAAACCTGTAGCGTTTGCAGAAATCGGTTGGAACACGGCCGCAAGCCTTTCAGGCACGCAGGAAGATCAGGAGAAATTCGTCCGAGAGGCTTTCCGTTTATTATTCCAGCATAGGGACCAGATAGAGTTCATATCCTGGTTTGATCTTCATGACAGCAAGCTAGAGAATTCCTATAATTCAGCCCTGACCTTTATTCCAAAGAATTCTGATTTGATCCAGGATGAAGCTTTTATGACGGTCTTTGTGGATTTTTTAAATTATCATGGCTTGCGCGAGAATGACGGAACCCCAAAATTAGGCTGGTTTGCATTCCAGGAAGAAGCGAGCAGCTATTTGGAGAGTATTCCTTAAAATGGATAGAGTAAATAAGCATCACAGACCAATTGGAATTTTTGATTCCGGAGTCGGCGGCCTTTCTGTACTGCGGGAAGCCCGGGGGCAATTTCCTGCTGAAGATCTTTTATATATCGCTGATCAAGCCCACGTGCCGTATGGCATCCGCACCAGGGAAGAGGTATTGGGTTTTTCTGAAGGCATAGTTAGATACTTGTTGAAAAAGAAAGTCAAATTGATCATTATCGCCTGCAATACCGCCTCTGCTGTCGCATTGGATACACTCAGGAAAACTTATCCAGCCCTGCCATTTGTTGGCATGGAACCAGCGGTAAAACCAGCGGCTGAAGAGACCAGCACCGGTATCGTCGGTGTCCTGGCAACACCTGCTACATTCCAGGGCGCGTTGTATGCATCCACTGTTGAAAGGTTCGCGAAAGGAGTCAAGATCCTGCCAGATACCTGCCCCGGGCTCGTAGAATTGATCGAGGAAGGCAAGATTAACCATCCTGAGACCAGGGAGATTCTCAAAAGAGCCCTTCATCCAATGCTAGATAAAGGTGTAGATGAAGTGGTGATGGGATGTACTCATTATCCTTTCGTGATCCCTTTGATCCGGGAGATTGTGGGAAATGAAGTCGAGGTGATTGACCCGGCTCCAGCCGTGGCCCGCCAGGCAGGTAGGCTGCTGGAAGAATATGATCTGCTGACAAATGGTGAAGGGAATGGCAAGACCGAATTCCTAACCAGCGGTGATCCAGCCGAATTTCTGCAAATTATCAGACAGTTATTGAATAAGGAAACACGGGTTGAGGGATTAAAGTGGGTTGGGGGAGAGCTTCAAGAAAGTTAATCGTCTCTGTTTCTCAGACTGAATAATAAAGCCGCGGCTAATGTACCGCCAGAAATAATCACTGCCAGGATGACAACAGTGGGGTTTTTCGCGGTGGTCCGGAAACGAGGTTCAGTTGCACCCTTTTCGGTAGGTGATGGAGTGGCAGGAGAAAATGAGACCGCGGTTCCTCTAGCTCCTACCGGTGAGGGCGTATGTGTGAAACGGTGAGGTAGGGTGGGGCTGGCCTGGCCAATAGGAGTGTTGGTGGGTGTATAGGATGGCTGGATGATGATCTCATCTCCCAGATTCATGATCGCATTCGGTTCCAGATCATTAATTTCTCTTAATTCTTCGAGGGTGATGTTATAGACGGCTGCTATGGTCCACAGCGATTGCCCACCAGCGATTATGTGTTTTACTGTACCGTCTGACATCGGGGTAGATACAACTACCGGGACTGCGGTGGGTTCAAGTGAAGTGGACGGTGTACTGGACAGGGCTGGATTCTCGGGAGTGGGTGCTGGATCCCCGATCCAATATCCAGTATCAACTGTGTAAAAAACCAGGGACCCTGAATAAGCCACACCTGCTCCAATATATTTATAATTGGGGCCATACATCGTGTTATGGTGTTCGGGATCATTCCAGGGGCCATTGATAACTTGCATAATGGTCCCATTGTCCCAATATGCGACGTTCTCAGAGACATATATATCAGCACCGTTTCCAAAACCGGCAGCTCTCGCTCGATCTTTCGGCCGGGAACCATCTGCGCTGACATGGGTCCAGGTGCCTATGGAAGCCTGGTACTGGCTGTGCTGTTGGGCGATCTGCATCAAGGCCGGGTGAGATTGTAGGGCAGCCAGCCCTCTTTGCGCCCGCAGTGAATTGATGGTGTTTATAACAGTGGTGGCTGAATCCCCCTGGGCCCGAATCGATCTAACCATCATCAACGAGATCAGGAGTGATAATCCAATCAGGAAAAGTTGGAAAGGGGTTTTTTTCATGGGTAAGGAATATCCGGCGCTAATGATGATTCTCAGCGCCGGAACTCATTCAGAATGATTTACAACTCACGTTTTAAGCTTTCAATGGCTGCAACGGGTGTCGGATCTACATCATAAGCCATGGCCAGATAATAAGCAGTGTAATCGCCAAACTGAATTGATGTCCACATCTGGGCCATCCTGGTCTCACCCTTGGCCTGGATCAGGTCTGTGCTGATACCTTCGAGCATGAAGTTCTTTTTGGTGAGTTCGATCCTGCGCTGGTTTCGAGGATGGTTGGACTCTGCTTTTAAGAATAGAGCCATGGTTTTGAGTAAATTCTCTTCTGGATTGAGAACGCCGGCCAGGGTATTGTGATCAGCTTCGGGAAGATCTTCATATTGCCCCCAGGCTTTGGCAATTTCACTGATCTGCCCTTTCCAGCGCCGCGCTACAGGAGCTAACAGATCCGCGCCAAAAATGCTTACCCAGCGGCCAATGAGTTGGCCAGCCATTCGCTTGGCTGGGTTTTGATGATCGGGCAGTTCGGCCGCTAATTTCTCGCGTTGTATTTTCATTTCTTCTACAGCACCGAAGAGGTCATCTGAGGGGTTGGGAATAAATCCCAAGCGGGTGAAAACGTTCAGCAGCAAGCAGAAGGAATATCCCACAGCTGCTCGCGGTTGACCCTTGTGCTGGAATATCCAAATATTGACGTCATTCTTCCCAGCCAGTTCAGCGATCTTTCCACCTGTTGATATTGCCAGCAGGTTGCAGCCCCTTCCCAGGGCAGCTTCCATAGCGGAATAGGTTTCTTCTGTATTTCCGGAGTGGGAAGAAACGATCACCAGGGTATCAGGGCCATTTGCCCAGGCAGGCAGATCATAATCCCGGTGAACATCGAGAGAAACGGAAGATAGAGGTGCGATATAGGCCTTTAAAAGGTCAGCGCCTATAGCGGATCCACCCATTCCAGCTACCAACACCTGCTTGACATCGCTAAAATCAGATAGCGGCAGGTTCTGGGCTTCTTCCCAGGCAGTTAGCAGCTGCTCGGGCAGTCCGTTCATCTCTGCTAGCATATTTTGAGAATCCAATGTTGAAAAGTCTTCGTGATTATTTAGGTTCATATTTACCTTTGACTGGAATTCTTCTTCCTCATTCTTGTGGAAGTTGGTTCTTTTTTCTTCTTTGATTTTTTCTTATAACCCCTGCATTAAATCATAGATGTCCTTACGAGACCAGCCCGATTCTTTTGCTAACTTTTTTGCCAGCTGACTGGGGCTGACAGATCCCTTATTCAATTCAATTTGAATCGCATCCTGTAATTGTTCCTGATCCCAATGCTGATCTTTTTCCCGTCCAGCGATGATCAGGGTGATTTCACCTTTCGGTTCTTTTGCTGAGTAGTATTTCAGGACCTGATCGATCGTTCCTCTGGTGATCTCCTCGTGAAGTTTCGTTAATTCCCTGGCAACGGCGGCCTGTCGATTTCCTAAATTAGAACGGCAATCTTCCAGTGCACTCAACAAGCGATGGGGAGTTTCTAGGAATACTAAAGTCCAGGGAAGATCTTTCACCTGGTCAAGAAGATCCAACCGCGCTTTTCTCTTTCTGGGCAGGTATCCCAGATAGAGGAAGTTATCTGTTGGGAGTCCAGCGGCTGATAAGGCCGCAACTGGTGCGCTGGGACCCGGTATAGGTATTACGTTATGGTCTGCAGCCAGGGCTGCCTGGACCAGGACAAAACCGGGATCATTGATAGCTGGAGTTCCCGCATCGGAGATCAATGCCAGATCGGCATTGTTGAGATGGTCAAGTAAGACTTCTGTCTTCTTTGATTTATTATGATCATGGTAAGAAGTCAGGGGTGTATCAATTTGGTATTGTTTTAGAAGTTTAGTGGATGTGCGGGTGTCCTCGGCTGCAATCAGGGGAACCTCTTTAAGGATGCGCACAGCCCTGAAAGACATATCTTCCAGATTGCCGATCGGAGTGGAAACCAGATAGAGGTCACTCATTTTCCCGCTCCTCCTGGGAGAGGTTCGTTTTCACGCTGCGAGCCAGTTTACGGCGGGATAGCATTACCTGCCTTCCACAACCCAGGCATTCGATCTTGATATCTGCTCCCAATCGGATGACCTTCCAGCGATCTTCACCGCATGGATGGGTTTTTCGCAGCTTCAGTACGTCATTTATATCTAAGTCTGGCAGCATGAGGGCATTATATCATTTTGAGATATGGGTCATCTGGTGGAGTTCATTACCTTTATCAGATTGATTTGCATGGCGGAGAGTTATATACTAGTACCTGATCAATGATCTAGAAGTAGGAGGAGAGAATAATGGCGGACCCACGAGTAAAAAACCTGGCTAAAACATTGGTGAACTATTGTGTCGAAGTCAGAGAGAAAGATGTGGTTGGGATCATTGCACAACCACTGGCCACACCCCTGATCCAGGAGATCCTGCGGGAAGTGCTTCAGAAGGGTGGATATCCATACTTGCTGCCGTATAAGGTTCCTCTGCCTACGCTTGGCTATGAGGGCCTGGATAAAATATTTTTCGAAGAAGCCAACGATGATCAGCTCAAGCATCTGGACCGCTACTGGGAAATTTTGAATCAGGACTTTGATGTGCGAATCTTTATCCAGAGTGAGTTTGATACCCAGAGCATCAAAGATATTGCCCCGGAAAGGTTAAAGATCCATAAGCAGGCAAACAAACCGATCTTTGATACATACTTCGAACGCATGTCATCCGGTGATCTGCGACGGGTCAGTACTCTTTTCCCAACCCAGGCCTATGCTGATGATGCCGGGATGAGCTTGAAGGATTTTGAAGATTATGTTTACGGGGCAACTTTCAGTGATGCGGATGACCCGGTAGGGGAATGGAAGAAAATGAGTGAGGAACAGCAGCACCTGGTGGATTGGCTGGAAGGAAAGAAGCAGGTCCAGGTAAAAGGACCGCATGCCGAGCTCAGCCTATCAATCGAAGGGCGGACATTCATCAATTCTGACGGAAAACAGAATATGCCCAGTGGAGAGATCTTCACAGGACCAGTCGAGGATTCAGTGAACGGCTGGGTCCGTTTCACCCATCCTTGTATTCTCACAGGAAAAGAAGTGAACGGTGTTGAGCTTCATTTTGAAAAAGGAAAAGTCATCAGAGCCACCGCGGAAAAGAATGAGGATTTCCTGTTATCGATGCTGGATATGGATCAAGGTTCACGCTATCTGGGAGAATTTGCGATTGGGACTAATCTGAGGATAAATCGGTTTATCAAGAAGATCCTTTACGATGAAAAGATCGGAGGAACCATCCACATGGCTGTGGGCCAGGGATATCCTATTACGGGCAGCCTCAATAAAAGCGCAATTCACTGGGATATGATCTGCGATATGCGCGATGGCGGCCAGATCATAGTGGATGATGAGCTCTTTTATGACTCTGGAGATTTTGTGATCTGACTTCTCTTGACGTAAAGTAAGGTTTTTTCAGATTTCTTCGTCTGATATCTAATAGGAAGCTTAATAGATCAGAGGAGAGAAAGATGAAAATTCAGGAAGAGGTCATCATCCGGTCACCGCGTGCTATTGTTTGGCAGCTGATCACGGATATTGAGGGATCGGCAAAGGTAATATCGGGAATCGAAAAAATCGAAATTCTTGAGAATCCTGTTAATTCGCTTGTTGGGTTGAAATGGGAAGAAACACGCACAATGTTCGGAAAAACCGCCACAGAGATCATGTGGATCACAGAAGTTGTAGAGGGGTCCTCCTATAAGACTCAGGCCGATGGACCGGGGGTGGTATATATCTCATCGCTGGGTTTGCGAGAGGAAGGAGACCAGACCATATTGACAATGGGCTTTGATACGGTGAGTTCTTCCATTGGGGCCAGGATCATCTCTTCTGTTATGGGGTTTTTCTTTAGTAAAGCCACGCGGGATGCGATCAAACAAGACCTGGTTGATATAAAAAATGCTGCTGAGAGCTAAAAGCCAAACCAAATGTCAATTAAAATCCAGGATGAAAATTCCTGGATTTTTTATTGGCGGATTGCTGTGCCCAATAAGAGGGCATAATCCTCAAATGGTATAATCCCCCCAGGAGATTTCTTATGCTGAATATCAATATCGCGACCTATGTTTCACGCGCGATTACCTTAATTATTGCTTTTACAATCCATGAATTCGCCCATGCCTGGGCAGCCGATTCATTTGGTGACAGCACTCCACGCATCAATGGCCGGATGACATTGAACCCCCTGGCCCATCTGGATCCTATCGGGTCAGTGATGTTGCTATTGGTTGGTTTTGGTTGGGCGAAACCGGTTCCGGTGAACCCATATACGCTTCGCCAGCGGGCCCCATCTGCCATGATGTGGGTATCCCTGGCCGGACCCTTATCTAATTTCCTGCTGGCTTTGGTTGCTGCTGTACCTTTTCAGTTAGGTTTTTTGACAGCGAATGACATTATGATGGCATATGCATCTGAAGCGAGCATTCTGCCGACAGCAGCAGGTTTCCTGTTTGACTTTATGACCATCAACCTGGTTTTGGCCTTATTCAATTTAATTCCCATTCCTCCATTGGATGGTGACAAGATCGCTGAGTTCTTTATGCCTGACAGTTGGAAAAATGTCACAGCCAGAATCAGACCCTACGGCCCGATGCTGCTGATCCTGCTATTCATGGTTGGGCCCCGTTTTGGGGTGGATCTGCTGGGTTGGATTATTAGAGAACCCCTGTACTTTCTAATGAACAAATTGATAGGTTTATGAAGAATAGGATTATCTACCGCATCTGGCAGTTCTGGCAGTCATTTGAGCCTTCCTTGAACCAGCAGGATTGGGACAGGATCAGACTATATCTTTCCCCGGTAGAGATTGTCTTATTCACAAAATTACCAGTTTCAGACCAGAACCACTCCTTCAGAGTCTTTAAGTCTATTCTGGAAACTGGTGAGGGTAATGAAGATTTGATTAAAGCTGCCCTCCTGCATGATATCGGGAAAGGACTGCACCCTCTCCGCCGTTGGGAAAGGGTTTTTGCAGTATTGGTGGATGGTTTTCTGCCTAAATTGGCCAAAAATTGGGGTAAGAGAGAACCGGTAGGGATCAAACGTCCCCTGGTCATCATCTATCAACACCAGGATTGGGGCGCCGAATTGGCCTCGGGGGCTGGATGCAGCGAGGATTTGATCTGGTTGATCCAGAATCATGAAAATGATCAACCCGATCCATCAACATCACCAAGAAAATTGGAATTATTGAAGAAACTACAAATAGCTGATAATCAAAACTAGGAAGAGACCATGAAAATTCAATTGACGATCATAGGATTGGGGCAGGTTGGCGCTTCTGTTGGTTTAGCTCTATCGAAATACAAGGATTCGATCATCCGGGTTGGGCATGATAAATCCCGGGACGCTGTAAACCTAGCAAAAGAAAACGGAGCAGTGGATAATATTGCCCTGACATTATCAGGAGCGGTAAGCGATGCTGATATCGTTTTGCTGGCTATGCCTCTCCAGGAAATTGGTGATGTGCTGGAACATATCGGGCAGGACTTGAAAGAGGATGCACTATTGATAGACACTGCACCCGTGAAAAAGCCGGTACTGGAATGGGTCAAGGAATATCTTCCGGAAAGCTGCCATTATGTGGGGTTCACCCCGGTAATCAATGCGGATTACCTTGAAGAATGTGGTTTTGGTCCTGAGGTGGCTCAGGAGGATCTGTTCAGAGAGAATTTGATGGGAGTGGTCACCAGTCATACTGCCAGCAACAAAGCCATCAATATGGCCACAAATCTGGCCCAGCTTTTGGGAGCGCTGCCCTATTTTAGCGATGCCGGGGAAATGGATGGATTGATGTCCATGGTCCATGTTATGCCCCAAGTTCTGGCTGCTGCCATGTTAAAGATCAGTTTGGATGCTCCGGGTTGGCGTGAGGCGCGCAAAGTAGCAGGGAAACCGTACTACCAGCTGGCAAATCCTTTCGGGCAGGATGAACTGCCAGGGGCATTGGCATCCTCCCTGGTCAATAATCAGGAAAATGCAACTCGCTTGATCAATGATCTGATCCGCACCCTGGTCGAAATTCGCGATTTGACTGACGCAGCCAGCCGGGAAGAATTAGAAGATTCCTTCACTAAACTGCAGCAAGATCGGGATCTTTGGCTAGCTGACAGGGAAGAAGGTAAATGGATCGAAAAACCAAAGATCGAAACCCGCCGTGAGGGGATCTTAACCAGAATGCTAGGATTCAGGGGACCAAAACCATCGAAAGAGGATGAGTGAGCGAGAAAACGACCGAGTATTTTTGTTATATTGTTGAATGCGCAGATGGATCTTTATACACCGGTTGGACAACTGACCCGGAAAGGCGAGTAAAGGAACATAACGCTGGCAGGGGAGCCCTGTATACTCGCTGGCGCCGGCCTGTTTCCCTTAGATACCTGGAAGAACTGTCCAACCGATCGACTGCTCAACGTCGTGAAAATGAGATTAAAAAACTCACCCGAAAAAAGAAATTGGCTCTCGTAGAGGCGTATAATAATCAGGAATAAAAGACCTGAAGCACAATTCATAAAAGGAATGCAGATGACGAACTCATTGGATTGGATTAAAGCAGAACTGCAATCTCTTAAAGAAGCTGGTTTATATAATCAGATCCGTACGCTGGAATCACCCCAGGGTGCCTGGTTGGTCGTGGACGGGAAGAAAGTCCTGAACTTCTGCGCCAATAACTACCTGGGATTGGCTAATCATTCCCGAATAGTAAAAGCAGCTGTTAATGCTGCAGAAAAATATGGCGTCGGACCTGGTGCTGTGCGTACGATCGCTGGCACGCTGGATCTTCACATTGAGCTTGAAAAGAGGTTAGCAGATTTCAAACGTGTGGAAAAAGCGATCACATTCCAATCGGGATTCAGCGCAAATCTGGCGACTATTCCTGCCCTGGTTGGAAAGGAAGATGTGATCTTTTCTGATCGGTTGAACCATGCCAGCATCATTGATGGCTGCCGATTGGCAAAATCTCAGATCATTCCCTACGATCATTGTTCGCCAGAATCTCTCAAAGAGATGCTGGACCAGCACCGCAATGAGTACAGGCGGGCTTTGGTAGTAACTGACGGGGTGTTCAGTATGGATGGCGATGTCGCGCCTTTGGACGAGATTTACGAAGTCACCCGAGATTACGACGTGATCCTGATGGTTGATGATGCTCATGGCGAAGGTGTCCTGGGTGAAGGTGGTCGGGGCATTGTGGATCATTTCAAACTGCATGGGAAAGTAGATGTGGAAGTAGGCACTCTCTCCAAAGCATTTGGTGTGGTGGGTGGTGTGGTGGCAGGTAATCCCCTGGTAGTTGAATGGCTTTACCAGCGCGGCCGGCCGTTCCTGTTCTCCTCAGCGATGACCCTACCTGACGTGGCTGCTTGTATCGAAGCAGTGGATATCCTGGAGAGCTCGACTGAACTTGTGGATAAATTATGGGAAAACGCGGAATATTTTAAAGGCGAAATGAAGAAACTGGGATTTGATACTGGTGTCAGCACCACGCCTATCACTCCGGTGATGTTGGGTGAAGCTCCCCTGGCTCAGGAATTCAGTAAAAAGCTTTTTGAAGCTGGTGTTTTTGCCATGTCAATCGGATTCCCGACAGTGCCCCGGGGAATGGCCCGGATCCGGGTCATGAATTCGGCAGCTCACTCGAGGGACGACCTCGACCAGGCACTGGGTATATTTAAGAAAGTTGGCCAGGATTTGAAGGTCATTTAGTCTTTCAGCTCTTGAAATCTCAAGTTGAGAATTAGGCCAGCCCAAATAGGCTGGCCTTTTTTTATTGCCGCGAATTTATGTATCTTATATGATAGAAATTACCCTCTTACCGGTGTAACTTTTCCGGTTTTCCTTACGTTAGTTAATTAAATAATCTCATATCTGGAGGATGAAAATGTCAAAACGCCTCGTTGTTGTCTTGGTATTGATGGCTTTGACCCTTCTGGGTTTAAGCGCCTGCACCCCTTGTGATATGGTCGCCCCCGATCTGGTATCGCCGGATTGGCGTGAGATCCTCAGCGGCGATTTGATCTGGAATTATTCGGATTCCTGTGAACCGGAACATTTTGAGATCGAATTGGCCAAAGATAACAGCTTTTCTGTGATCGAACATACAGAAATTATCCCTGGAGGAACTACGTCCTGGACCCCAACTGGATTGGATCCAGCCGAGGAATATTTCTGGCGGGTGCGGGCAGAAGATGAAGGGGTATACGGCCCCTGGTCTACAGAACTGCGTTCTTTTTTCACTGGACCAACCTGCACAGCCGCTCAACTGGTAGATCCAGTACTCACTTTGCCTGATTTTGGCGCAATTTATGATAATGATTATGATTCTTTGGAGTGGAATTGGCCGCTGTACGGTACCTGCATACCGGAAAGCTACCGCGTGGAGGTGTCTCCAGGATCCCCCGCTTTTACGGATACGACATATAACGGTGGTACCGGTACCCCCGGCACTCGCTGGGGTTTTGGAAGCCCGCCCCCTGCGGTGACACAATTCTACTGGAGAATTACCGCTTTTTCAGATGGAGTATGGGGACCGACATCCATGCATAAGATGTTCTGGACTGCGCCTGCCTGTACAACAGCTTCCCTGGTTCAGCCGGTACCGGAAACCCCTGTTCATAATGACATCGCACCCACTGTGAATCCAATATTGACCTGGTCTTACCCTGATTCAAGCTGCACCCCGGAAGGGCAGCATATCTGGATCTCAGATACACCGGATATGAGCTCGATTGTCTTCGATGCCAATTTGGCCGATCTGGCTTCAAGGGCAATGATCGTAGACCCTCCTTTAAATGACTGCACAGAATATTACTGGCAGATTGCCATGATCTCTGAGGGGGTGGAAGGACCTGCATCTTTGACCAAGCGTTTTATTGTAGATTCTGCTGGCATGTGTGATTGTGCGCCAGGAAGTACAACTATTCCTGTCCAAAAAAGCCCGGAAAATTACGAGATTTTACCTGATACAAACGCTAATCTGCGCTGGTATAACCCAGGAGGATGTTTCCCTGCTGGCGCAGCGGTTCAAATTGCTACGGACCACGATTTTGCAGACGTGAACGAATTCACTTTCGCTGGAACATTCGTCAGCGGGTATGATCCGCCAGCTTTGGAGCCTGCTACGCAGTACCGTTGGAAAGCTGCTTATTACATGGAAGAATCTGGCAGCCCGGTGATCGGGGACTATTCCGGGCCGAGAAGTTTCTTTACGGGACCTGAGTGCGCATCTATCGCAGAAGTTGTAGCGCCAATCCTCCTTGCACCAGCTGATGGCTCGGTTGTTGATACGCTTACTCCAGCCTTGAAGTTCAGCCCTGGCACCCCAGGCTGTATCCCTGATGGATACTTGCTCCACCTGCATGAGCTGGAAGATTTCAGCGACCCCAACTTGCTGGCAGAATATACCATCCCGGCAACCACTGTGATTACGGATCCATTGATCGACTGCCAGGAATACTACTGGTCGGTGACTCCTGTACAGGATGGAACTTATGCCCCGGAATCTACCCATGGTTCCTTCACCGTAGATGTCGATGGCACCTGCGGGGGAGGAGGTGTGCCTGGCACAGCCAAAAGCAATACCTTCTGCCGGGCAAGTACATTTGCGAGCTCTGCAGATTTGGCGACGCATTATGTAGGTGATCGAGTTCTTGCCATAGCCCGAAATCCGTTCTCAACTTATCTGCTTTTCAACATTCTCGATCAGGAGACTGGTAAGCCCTACAAGTACGAGATCCACTGCTGGGCTTATCTGGATTACTTTGAGATGGATGGACCGATCGATAGGTTAGAGGTTGTTATTCCAGATCCAGAGGAAGTGCCGGAACCTTTTGTCTGCGCAGAAGACACAGGTCCAGTAGCCTGCAGGCAGGTTGGGGGCAAACATGATGGTAAGATCTGCCACTGCCCCTAAATTGATTAACATAAGACTAAAAACCGGCCGAAAGGCCGGTTTCTAGTTAATCTATTGAGAATTTTGTGCAACTTTTCTATGCTAAAACTGTACTAGTAGAAAAGGGTATGATTGAAAATATGAACGGATTTTTCAGGTTAGTGCTTATCTTTCTCTTTCTTGTATCTTTGTGCGTATCAGGGTGCAGAAAGGTTAACGATCAGGAAACCCTGCCGTACGGATGGCAGGAAAACAGATTTGAACATGCCGAATTGACCCGGTGGTACCGGGTATACCTGCCAGACCCTCTTCCTGAAAACCCTGCCCTGGTGCTGTATTTGCACGGAGGAACATTGAGTATGCGCTCGCTTTTCTCCCCACTGGTGGATGGGACGAAAACCTGGATGTCCATCGCAGAGCAGGAAGGTGTTGTGTTGCTGGTACCTAATGGGGTGAATTCTAAAACTGGGGATACATTTGGCAATGATCAGAATTGGAATGATTTCCGGCCTGATAACGCAGCAGGGCAAACTCCGGTAGACGATGTTGGTTTTTTATTGGCGCTGCTGGATGAGATCTCAAGTGAGGTTCCGATAGACGAAAACAGAATATTCGTGACGGGGGCATCCAATGGCGGATTTATGACCTATCGGCTACTGATCGAAGCCCCGGAGCGGTTTGCGGCTGGAGCTGTTTTCATTGCCAATTTGCCCGAGTTTGAAGGAGGATTACCACTTCCAGATCAACCTATACCCGTGATGATTGCAAATGGGACTGATGACCCCCTTGTACCTTGGGAGGGTGGCATGGTTGGAAAAGATCGAGGAATGGTTGTCTCGGCAGAAGATACTGTGGAGTGGTGGGTGTCAGCAAATCAAGCAGATCCGGATCAGATGGTCAGCCGATTTATTCCTGAGAGTGATCCTGCTGATCAGTGCCAGGTGCGAATGGATTTTTATCCGGCGGGGGATGGCGGGGCGCCTGTTCTGTTCTACGCGATTCTGGGCGGAGGACATACCATGCCATCTCTGGAACAATCTGGACTAGAGAATAAAGTTTTCCGGCGCATTTTTGGGCCGGTTTGTCATGAAGTGGAAGGGGTCCTTCTGGCCTGGGATTTCTTTCAGGAAGTAACAAAGCCAAATCCCTGAGGGTTAGATCTCTTTTACAAGCTTTTTACACTCCTTTGACTCCCTTAACATACGCAAATTGTATGATCAGGGCAGAAACCCATGATTTAGGTCAAAGGAGCAGACCATGAATAAGAAGACGATCACCCTCATTTCTATTATCACCTTATTGGCATCCCTGCAGCTGGCTTGTTCGTTCAGCGATATGCTGGGAAATTTGGGACAAGAAAATGGACAGCCTGTTTCCCAGTCAAACAGTCTCCAAAGAAGTCACCCATCCCAGGATGGGGACGAAGAGCAGGATCCCGCTCAAGATGAGCTAGAACAGGAAAACCCGAATCCTACCGCAACCCCATCAGGCTGCGTTAATTCTTTCACCGGCAGCAGCAATATCCCAGATGGAAGCGAATACCAGGCGGGGGATGCAGTAGAAACCTCGCTCACATTGACCAATACAGGAACTTGCAGCTGGAATTCGGCCTACAGCCTGTCCGTGGTTGGTGGGGACCTGATTCCATCCAGTGAAGATTTGCCAGTCGTCGCTCTAGTAGCTCCGGGTGAAAGCATTATGGTCGGGGTTGAATTCTCCGCACCTGCCCAGGATGGCGTATATCTGTCTGCCTGGAAGATGGTAAATGGCGATGGCGATATCTTTGGGATGGATATTCCCCAGGATGCCCCGCTGCGCATCAAGATCCGGGTCATTTCCTCCGGAAATCCGCAGCCAACTCCCAACCCCACTCAATCCCCTCAGGCATCAGGAGACCAGTTCACCATGCTCGCTGGCGAATGTTTCGATTACAACAGTGATGCAGTAGCTGACTGCAATGGCAACTCAGTAGATTTCAAATACACACCTACACATCCCCTTGGTGAGCTTCTCAGAAATAATGACAATACTTTCGGAGAGAATCACACGAGCAAACCTGACCTGAGCACTTGCGAGACAGACTCTTACATTACATTACCGCACGAAATCCAAGAGAATGAGTATCTCTGTTTCAAGATAGAAACTTTAGCCAGTACAACCTACGGATGGATGCGAATTACCAACTATAACGATGATGGCATGACATTCGATTTTGAGATCCTTGGTTCCGGTTCTCCGCTTGCAACCGCAGTGCCCAATACCACTCTCTTCGTGGAATCTCAGGGTGAGCAGATTACACTCCTGGAAGGTCAGTGCTACGATGTCTGGAACGGGGAAAAGAACAGCAGCTGCAGTGGGATCTTCGCCGGTTTCCTCTTCGAGGAAGTTACAAAGAAAAGCTTGCAGGTGAGCCAAATTTCTCCTAATGAAATGTATATCTCGGCAGCGATGACATCAAAACCGACAAAATCGGATTGTATGAGCGCCAGCTACAGTACCACTTCGATCTGGCCTATCCAGGCTACCAGTTACTATTGCTACCAGTTTGTACCCGGTACAGGAACCTACTATGGTTGGCTTCGGCCGACTTCTTTCAACTTGAGTGGGTTGACCTTCGACTACCTGACCTGGGAGACTTCACAATAGAACCGATGATGACATTTATCTACATGCCCCCGGTGAGAGCTGGGGGTTTGTAAGTTAAATGAGACCGGGGAGGCGAGACCGGGATGGCGAGACTGAAAATAGCATAGTTTATGGAACCTCCTGTCAGGGAGGTTTGGTTTTGCGTAGCCCATGGTTTCAACCATCGGGTTATTTGGATGGTAAGAATTACGGAGCTTTGGGGGTTAAGTGAGATTGGCGAAGTGAGATGTGAGTGTAGAGACGGTGTCAGTATCAGGGGGGTAGGATTTGACTTTCAGACGCTAAATCGGTATTATGAAAAAGAAGAGAGCCATGAATTCTCAAAAGGAGAAAGAGTATGTCTGGGGATCAAAAAACTTCTCTGAAAAAGTTAATTGGGCCGTGGTTCATATTGGGGACTGTATTGGTTTGTATCGCAGCGGTCGTATCCGGGAAATCGATCACTCGATTAATCAAAGAATTTCCTGTACAGGATGCAATTTCCGAACCGACCGTTGTGGAGCAGGCTAAACCATCTTCGGAAAGTCCGGATGAAGTCATTGATAGAGACTTGTGTTTTTCCTGTGACGCCCTTGAATATATCAAGATCCAGGGAGATCCAGCTCCAGAGGAGAATACCTCTGAAAATGGGAGTTATTATTGTATTTATAACTATCAATTTACCAACATCCATCCAGAGACCTCTGTGAAGATATCCTGGAAGCATATGGACTCAACTCTCGACACTGGTCCTTACTGGACCCATCCGGATCTTATGCCTGGTGCTACGTATGAAATGCGCCTGTATAAAAATAAAAATGTAGATGATCGTTGGACTTGGGTTGATGGAAATTACCTGATGGCCTGGTTCGATACCGAGGAATGTAACATGTATATGGCTAATCACCGGGGAACGGATGAGGAGCCGGATAAATTGTTGAAATCCGGTTTAGAAATGTATGTAATTACTAATCCATGTGCCCCGGAGCGTTGAGAAACCATTGTAAAATTAATAAATGGATCAAGTTATTGATGTTGTTTATTCATTTCTGACCAATTTTCTTGTATTGGAAAAGATAATTCCATAGATCAAAATGGAACGAACCGGGATTGAATAAAATATGGCTGATGTACGCATCGAATCAACCCAAATTGGAAAAATATCCTGCTTGATATTCTCATGGGAATTTCAAGAACCTGCTCCTTTGATTATTTTTGTGCATGGTTATGAATCGGATAAACGGCAGGGAATACCCATGGGGTATGAACTGGCAAAAAGGGGATTCATTTGTGTAAGTATTGACACGATCCTGAGAGGAGATCGGGTTGATCAGGAATTCGATTTGGCTGCGGGTCCGGCGTTCCAATCCGTGTATCCGAAGGAAACTGGATTGGACAGCTTTTTCACCATGTTTAAAATGATCCGGCAGACAGGCCTGGATATTCAATCACTGATTGACTATTTCAGAGACGATCCCCGGGTTGATGTTGATAAAGTTGGCCTGGTGGGATATTCTATGGGAGGATATGCTGCATTTCATGCTGTTAAGGCTGTTCCGGAACTCAAAGCATCCGTTTCAATAGCCGGTAACCCCTATTTTAAGCAGCGCTGGCAGGATGTAGTACTGGAGTGTTCAACTTATCCAGAATGGGACGATAAGTTAAAAAAAGTTGAGCGTGAAACGGCTCAAAGATCAGCATTTATCCAGGATATAGACCCTTATCCGATTTGGGTTGATGATTTTCTAGTCCCATTATTGATGATCTGTGGTGATTTGGATACTGTATCGCCAAAGAAATATCTCCTTGATCTGTACCAGCAGATCAGAGAAGCCCATCAACCTGGTTCTGAATATCTGAAGTTGAGCGTTTTTGATGGCATTGGCCATCAGCTTACCCTGGCTATGGCGGAAGAAACAGCGGACTGGCTCGCGAAAGTATTCAAAATGGCAGATTAGCAAATCATTAGTGAACATCGAATCAAAATGGAGGGATAAACCTTGACAGGATCAACAAAACTCTCATTGGTAAATATTCTGGGGTATATATCTGTTAGCTTATTTGGCGTTGTCATGATTTTTCAATTGCTGCTTGCGGCAGGCATATTGCCCATTACTATGGCATGGGGAGGGCGTAATGCTGAAATGACGCCAACCCTAAGATTATCCAGCCTGATAGCGATTATCCTGCTGTGCTATTTCACCTACGTGATCGCCCGCCGCTCAGGGATACTGGGAACAGCTCCACCTTCTATGTTGATGAGAATACTCTCCTGGTTGGTAACAGCATATATGGTTTTTAACACGGTAATGAATTTCCTATCCCCAAGTCCCGCCGAGAAATGGGTTTTTGGGCCAATCACTCTGGCCCTGGTAGTAACAACTTCGATCATAAATCTGGGAAAAATTCCCCTCCAGGCCGAGGATTGAATGGATTGGGATATAAGATTGAATGATGAATTTGAATAGTGTTTTCTGTCAATATCCTGGTTTGCCTTAGTAAAGGAAAATGCCATGGAGAAAGACCTCGCTGGATTGTTATCTGAGATTGATCAGATCAGGAAGGATATGGGGAAAGTTGTTCAGGAATTTGACCCTGAATTGACGATCTATCCTGGATGGATGATCAAGGAAATGATTGCACATATCACAGCCTGGGAGATAGTAATTCATAAAGCCATTCAGACTTATCTGGCTGGTGACCCTCCCTATTTCTTGCAAGAACAGGATTTTGATATTTTTAATGAAGAGGCTGTTAACTACCGCTCCTCCTGGACAATGGATCAGGTTCTGGATGAATGGAAAAACGTACGGGAAGAATTGAAGAAAACCATTCAAAAACTGCAGGAATCCGATTTGCATGTAGAGATGGTTCTTCCCTGGGGATCAGAACGGACTGTTGCGGAATTGATTGAGATCATAGGTGAACATGAAGGGGAGCACATGGAAGATGCATTGAAGATTTCAAGTTGAAGATTGTAGCTATTCCTGACTATTCTCGTTTATTTGTACTCAGCAACTCACAACGCCGGATTGACCAATGAGCGATTCCCAACAAAATTTAAAATCTGGTCTGATTAGCTGGGCGATAAAAGGGGTCTTGTATAAAGCCTATGTTGCTGTGGTACTCATGCTCTCAGCCGGACGCTGGAATTGGATAGCAGGCTGGGTCTATGTTGGAATCTTCCTGGCTTTTGATGCCGCTTCTGCTCTGGTTGTCATCCCCCGCAGCCCGGAACTCCTGCTTGAACGCGCACGCAGGAATCAAGACGTTAAGGCCTGGGATAAGTTGATCATGCCTTTTGCGGCTGGATTATTGCCTATGTTCAGCTGGATCCTCGCCGGATTGGATCTGAGGTTAGGGTGGAGCCCGGACATCAGGTCGAGCCTTCAGACAGCAGGGTTTGTTTTAACTGTAATTGGGTATGGGATTGTGGTCTGGGCGATGAGTGCCAATGCCTTTTTCTCGACAGTGGTCCGAATTCAACAAGATAGAGGGCACAGCGTGGCAACAGGGGGACCTTACCGCTGGATTCGGCATCCAGGTTATATCGGGGCTATCTTCTTTACTTTTGGTATGCCTTTTCTGCTTGATTCCTGGTGGGCATTGATCCCTAGTTTGTTTGCAGTCGTTTTATATATCATCCGCACCCATCTGGAAGACCGGACGCTGATGGATGTGCTGGTGGATTATGCCGAATATGCTGAGCAGGTGAAATATCGTCTGATTCCGGGAATCTGGTAATGGAAAATAAAAACGATACTGAAATCTCCCTGAATATCCCCTGGAAAGGAGTACTGCGGCTGGCATTGATCGTGCCGATCATGCTGGCAGTGTTATTGCTTTCTGCAGGGAAATTGGATTGGTGGGAAGCCTGGGCTTATACTGGGGCAGGATTCCTGGTGTTATTGGTCAGCCGGGCTTTAATGATCTGGAAGCATCCTGACCTGGCTCTGGAACGTTCTCAAGCCCATGAGAAAGAGGACACCAAGGAGTGGGATAGATTCCTGATGCCTTTCACTGCATTATATGGCCCATTTATTTCCTGGATCATTGCTGGGCTGGATATTCGTTTTGGCTGGTCTCCGAATCTTCCGAATTGGATCCAGATCATCGCCCTGATTGTGATCCAGCTGGGCAGCCTGGCAGGAAGCTGGGCTATGATCACAAACCGATTCTTTTCTTCCCAGGTCAGAATCCAGACTGATCGGGGGCACCATGTAGTTAAAAATGGGCCTTATCAGCTTGTCCGCCATCCAGGCTACGCTGGAGGATTGGTTTCCTGGTTGGCTGCTCCGATATTTTTTAGCTCCTGGCCGCTGATCATTCCCTCAGTGATTGTCATGGCGGCATCGGTTTACCGCACTTATTTGGAGGATCGCACTCTGCAGGAAGAACTGCCTGGGTATAAGGAATATGCAGAAGAAGTCAAATACCGTTTGCTGCCCGGGATCTGGTAATGGCTGAAGGGAAATACGTTGCTGCTAATGGCCTGAAGATTTTCTACCGCGAGCAAGGCAAGGGAAGACCATTGATCCTTTTGCATGGCGCGACCGATACTCATAATCTCTGGCAGTCCTTTCTCCCCCGTCTATCGACAACTTTCCGGGTTCTCACTCCGGACAGCCGCGGTCACGGCAGGACGTTCAACCCTCTTGGAAAGTTGAGCTATCCTCTAATGGCGGATGACCTGGCAGGGTTTATCCGGGAGCTCGATCTTGAGAAGCCTTTTATCTTTGGTTACAGTGATGGCGGTCAGGTTGCCCTTGACTTTGGTATGCGGTATCCAGATATTCCTGGGGCATTGGTAATTGGCGGAGCTTGGTATCTCTTCTCAGAAGAATATAAGGCAGGCCTTACCGCAGCAGGTTTTGTAGGGCCTGGTGAAATCGATTTTGATATTTATAAAAAATTTGCACCGCTGGATTGGAAAGAGAGGATGGCGAAATTCCACCTCGATCCTGATCCTGATTATCCAGAAATTCTGCTGCGGCACCTCGCTGATCTGTTTTGGACCCCTTTGAATTATCATGCTGAAGATTTCAAAAAAATAATTGTCCCCTCATTGATCCTTCTCGGGGAACTTGATGAAATGGTACCTCCAGTGGAATCTCGCGAAATGGCCTCTTTGATTCCTGACGCTGAATTTATTTTGATCCCTGGTGCTACTCATACCCAGGTGATTGTTCCAGGGGGAGATTTCCTGTCAATAGTGGTTGATTTCCTGCAGCGCCAAATCGATTGATATCCCTTGGAACCTGTTGCCCATATTCTCGTTATCACTTGACAAGGGGTGTATACTATATCCGTTGACAAGCCTGAAATCCAGTAGTTTTATTTTCAGGTGATTATTCCCGAGGTTGTGTATGAAAAGTATGAAATTCCTATTGGACCCCATGCGCTTGCCGTTTTTGGTGTTAACGCCTGCCTGTGTTGTATTAGGTCTTGGCACTGCTGTATGGTCGGAAGGAACTGTGAACTGGTTCTATTTTGTGTTAGTTCTGATCGGAGCCGTTTCAGCTCATATCAGTGTCAATGCTTTTAATGAATACTTTGATTTCAAGAGTGGATTGGACGAGAAGACCCAGCGGACTCCTTTCAGCGGCGGCAGCGGTCGTTTGCAGAAGAATCCAGAACTGGAAAAACCCGCCTTGATGATGTCCTGGATCTTCCTGGGTATAGTGGCCGCAATTGGTATCTACTTTGCCTGGAAGATAGGTGCTGCGTTGATCCCTCTGGGAATCCTGGGACTGCTGATCATATACTTTTATACTGAATGGATCACCCGCTACCCGCTATTATGTTTGATCGCTCCTGGTTTGGGTTTTGGGCCTTTAATGGTGATGGGTACGGATTATGTGCTGACCGGGAGCTATTCCTGGACTGCATTCCTGGCCTCGCTGGTGCCATTTTTCCTGGTCAGTAATTTGCTGCTTTTGAATCAATTCCCCGATGCGGAAGCAGATCAGAGCATTGGCCGCAAGCATTATCCAATCCAGATCGGCAAGCTGAAAAGCAGCCGGATCTATCTGGCTTTTTTGGTTTTGCCTTTTGTCGTGATTGCAATTGGGGCCATAAGCGGCCTCCTGCCATTGTCCAGCCTGTTAGGTCTAATGGCTTTGTTGCTGGTCATCCCAATTTCAAAAGGTTTGATAAGTCATGCCGAAGAAGCGGAGGAACTGATTCCGGTACAGGGGCAGAATGTGGTCATTAACCTGGTGACTCCTGTCCTGGTTGCCATAGGCCTGTTTATTGGTTGGCCGGGGTAATAATTCCTGGATTCTAATTTGAAAACCCACTGATCGGGAGTGCACTCCAATCATCAGTGGGTTTTTGTTTTAAACTAGCAAATTATTAAAAGTGGGACTACAATAATTCTTAGATTGATTTCACGATGTTTCTAGAAGAGAAAACTTCTTTGGAGCAACTGATGGAGCGTCTCCAGCTATCGTTTTTACTGATAGAAGAATCTGATATTCTATCGCTTACTCCTGTGATGACCAGGGCATTCGACGATGATGCCCAGAAACACCTGGGAAAGAGAAAAGGGGGACCGCCTGGATATGATAATGGCGATTTCTTCCGCCAGTGGCTGCTGCCTTATCAAGAGAGCGTGGGGTATAAAATTCTGAGTGATGATGTCCTTATTGGCGGCATAATTGTCTGGATCCTGCCGGATGGACATAATATCCTGGGTACGATCTTTGTCGATCCTGAATATCAGGATCAGGGTGTAGGCCGGCGAACCTGGCAGTTTATTGAAAGGACCTACCCTGATGCAATCAGCTGGCGGTTGGGCACACCTGCCTGGGCAACCAAGAATCATTATTTTTATGAAAAGTGCGGATTTTTGCTTGTTGATTCTGATCCGTTAATTCCACCTGATGATGATTCGTTGATCTACAGGAAACATTTGTGAATTAGTTGAACAGGTGAATACTCCTGGGAGGTACAAGTGGAACCAAGTAAATTACGACTGATCTTCTCTCTAATTCTATTTGTCCATGGCGTTGGGCATATACAGGGTGTATTGTCTTCCCTGGGTGTATTCAATACTGATACCTGGCATCCTCGCTCTTGGTTATTTGACAGACTTCTGGGGGAGAAGGTTTCCCGGATCGTTGCTCTGGTATTGTGGGGATTCGCGGTTCTGGGATCCCTGGCTGCAGCATTTGCGTTCCTGGATTTCGGCCTTCCTCATGGAATATGGCGGGCGCTGGCAGTTACAGCCGCGGTTCCTTCCAGTCTGGGATTGATCTTCTACTGGAACTCAATGGCCATGTTATTTAATAAGCTGGGCGCAATAGCTGTAAATCTCTGGATACTGGTCGGGATATTGATCATGAATTGGCCTTCTGAATCTGACTTTGGGTTCTAGCTGTAGTGTAGATCGAGCAGTAGGAGTAAGGCATGACACCGGAAATCATATTTCGAATTATTATGGGGGTTTCGTTTCTCGTTCTGTTGGGGATTCGTATCCACTACCAAAAGAAAGTTCTAAGTGACGAAAATAAATTTAAGATCCAGGAGAACAAGCTCAGCCTGGTCGCTGGCAGTATTGCTGCTCTTACTTCAATCACCTTTGGTTTTGAATACTTGTTTTTTTATGGCACGTTCAGTTTTACATATGTTTTGGACTATCCGGACTGGCTGCGTTGGCTTGGTGTGATTTTCCTGGCTGTTGGTGTAGGGTTGATGTGGTGGGCTCACTACCATCTGGATCGCAGTTTTTATTCCCTGGTAGCCTCCAAGGAAGATCAAAAGCTGGTAACCTCTGGGCCATATCGCTGGATTCTTCACCCTATCTATACCGCTTATTTGATGACATATATATCTGGTGGGTTGGCAACTTCCAACCTGGTGCTTACAATTATTCCTGTATTCTTTTTTAGCCTGATGATCATCAATCGCATCCCACGGGAAGAGGCGTTGATGAAGGAAGAATTCGGACAGGATTATCTTGAACTGAAAGAGAAGACAGGCAGGCTGCTGCCAAAATTCATACGAGGATAAAAAAATGAAACCCAACACTGAAGCTTATCAATGGACAAAAAAAGATAAATGGCTCTATTGGCTTTCAATGGTGCCTTTCCTGGTTGTATTCATCGGCGCCTTGCTGCTCCTGTCAACCTATTCGCCCTGGTTGGCGGTGATCGAGGTAGGTTTTTATTTACTTACATGTGTCTTCCAGGCTGGCTGCTGCATCGGTTGTCCCTACCGCGGCAAATACTGCCCGGCTTTATTTGGGATCTACTTCGGTAATGTTCTTTCTGGGCTACTGTACCCCAAGCGTGAGTTTGATAAGAAATTCTTCGAGAAGAACGCAGCTGCTGGGGAAATCATGGTTTTAGTGATCGCGTTCTTCCCCATCTATTGGGTGGTCAAAACATCCTGGTGGCTTCTGCCAATCTACTTGCTTCTGATCGCAGCCCACCTGGTGTTGTTCATGCCCACTCAATGTGAGAAGTGCTCCTATAATGAAACCTGTCCGGGTGGGATTGCCTGGCGAGCTTGTTCAGTATGGCTGAAGGATAGAGGGAGTAAGTATATCGATATTAGTGATCGACATGAGGAGTAAATAGTAAATTATAAGAAGTAAGTAGGTGGGGGTGAAAGCCATTGGGTATGTAGGGGCGACTCGTTGAGTCGCCCTTTTGATTCTGGGTTCGCCACTGCCCGGAAATGAACTGAAGAATTTTATAGGCATATCATTGCAGCTTCAACTATAATCAAAACAAATCTGAGGAAGGAAGCATGAACCAAAGAACCAGAAAGATACTCCGCTGGATCGCCCGGGTATGGGCTGCTTTTATGGCCGCCATGATCCTGTTCATCTTTGTCGGCGAATCTGTGACAGATGGGATTGGATCTTCTTTCAATCTAACAATCCGGGAAACAGTGATGATGTTTGCGTTCTTCACTGTTTTCGTTGGTTTGATTCTAGCCTGGAAATGGGAGTGCCTGGGTGGCTGGATGATTGTTGGCGGTATGATGGCTTTCTACTTGCTTGATTTCGCCTTTTCGGGTACCTTCCCTCACGGAGTTACGTTCGTGCTGATTGCCCTGCCAGGTATCCTGTTTCTTAGCAGTCACTACGCCAGTAACAAATCCGAGTAAAGATTTCATCACTACGACGTCATCAGGACCTTTATGATCACGATCCGTGGATATCAGGAACAGGATGCAGCTGACTTCGGGTTGCTGATAAAAAACACCTACTGCGAATTCAATTTGGACTTCCTTGATCCAGATGATCTGGAAGCCCGGGTAGGTATTGATGACTATTGATAATTGTCATTTCCTCTCCATTCACAACGTTATCTTCACCATTTACAGCAGTAATTTATCTTTCCTGATTGAGGCATAAGGATGTGGGAAACGATGTTTATTTTTCAGATTTATGCCTGAAAATCCCTTTTGATTAAGATATCAATAATATTTCAATACTGCTTAATGTCATAATGCGATCTGCCAGGTTGATAATCCCGGAAAGTCACCTCCGAAAATGCCAAAAATAGTCTATAATACATAGGAATGTGAAATTACTCACAACTCTTTGTGGGTTTCCTTTATTGACCGGTCCGGCGATATTTTAACAATCAGAAATTTCCATATCTAGCTTTGGTAATATCCCAGGGAAAGGTGTCCATTTATGAAAGAAAAAGTCCTTAATATTCTAAAAGAATACAAGAATGACAGAGGAAGGCTGATGGATATCTTGCTTGATATCCAGGAGACCTACCGACAAATACCTGATGAAGCGGTTGGTATGATCGCTGATCAGCTAGAACTGTCAAAAGTTGATGTTGAGGAGACCATCTCCTTCTATCATTTCTTTACCCTTGAACCTGTTGGAAAATATGCCATTTATCTCAATGACAGCCCTGTGTCATTTATGCACCACAGGGCAGATGTCGCCGATGCTTTTGTCAAGGAGCTGGGCATACCTTTTAACAGCGTTACCGATGATGGTTTGGTTGGGATCTGGGATACTGCAGATATCGGTATGAATGACCAGGAACCGGCTGCGATCATCAATGGTATTGTCTTTACCTATCTAACTCCAACCAAAGTCAAGGATATTATTCAGGGTATGAGGGATGGCAAAGAGGTCCAGGAGATTGCAGATGGACTGGGTGCCGAATTGGATGGCCCAGAAGGGCTGCGGACCATGATCCAGAACCATATTCACCTCAAAGGAGATGTCCTTTTCCCCGGATATGAAGTTGGAAATGCCCTGAAGCAGATCGTAACCGAAACGCCTGAAGAGGTTGTTGCTGAGGTCAAAGATTCGAATCTGCGGGGACGCGGAGGCGCTGGATTCCCGACCGGTTTGAAGTGGGAATACTGCCGCCAATCAGGTGGAGATGAAGTATACCTGATCTGCAATGCGGATGAAGGAGAACCTGGCACTTTTAAGGAGAGAGTGATCCTGACCGAATTGCCAAAGCTTCTCTTTGAAGGCATGGCCGTAGCCGGATATGCCCTGGATGCCAAAGAAGGCATTGTTTATTTGCGGTATGAATACCGCTATATGAAAGAATACCTTGAGAAGAATCTCCAGGAGATGAGAGAGAATAACTTCCTGGGTAAGAATATTGTTGGAAAATCCGGGTTTGATTTTGATATACGGATCCAGCTCGGTGCCGGCTCTTATGTCTGCGGAGAAGAATCCGGTTTGATCGAATCCATGGAAGGTAAACGGGGTGAGCCAAGAAATCGGCCTCCGTTCCCGGTCCAGAGCGGTTATCTGAACAAACCCACTGTCGTCAACAACGTTGAAACCCTCTGCAAAGTAGTTCCGATCATTCTCAAGGACGCTGATTGGTTCAAGACCCTGGGTACAAAGGAATCTGCAGGGACGAAATTCCTGAGCATTTCTGGTGACTGCAAAGATCCCGGAGTTTATGAAGTGGAATGGGGTATGACGATTAACGAAATGCTGGAAATGGTCGGCGCTACAGATGTTCAGGCTGTCAAGGTAGGAGGTCCGTCTGGTACATGCATAGATCCTTCCCACTTTGGACGCAGTATTGCTTTTGAGGATCTGGCCACTGGCGGCTCGATGATCATCATCGGTGAAAAACATAATTTGCTGAAGGATTTCATTTTGCCCTTTACGGATTTCTTTATCGAAGAATCCTGCGGCTCTTGTGCTCCCTGCCGGTCATTGACGGTGATCCTGAGGGATAAATTGCAAAAGATAATAGATGGCAACGGCACCCAGAAAGATATTGATGAGCTATATGACTGGGCGCGGCTGGGACGAACCGCCAATAGATGCGGCCTCGGCCAAACAGCTGCCAACCCGATCATAACCTCCATCGAAAATTTCAGGAACCTGTATGAAGACCTTGTCAAAACAGATGAGGAATTCTTATCGGCCTTTAATATGGAACAGGCGGTAGCCGAATCCTGCGAAGTTGTTGGCAGGATCCCGAATATCAAATCCCATTAATCAAGTGAGAGCTATAGAGTGGAAACGATATGAATAAAAACGGAAAACTATACTTCGAAATTGATGGAAAGGCATGTTACGCAGAAGAAGGTCAGTCTGTGATCGACGCGGCAAAAGCCAATGGTGTTTTTATCCCATCCTTATGCCATGTTGAAGGGGTCAAAGCAGCTGGTTCGTGCCGGGTTTGTAATGTCAAGGTCAATGGCCGCAATATGACTGCTTGTACAACCCCGGTTACAGACGGTATGGTCGTAGAAAATGATATTCCTGAGCTGAATGAACTGCGACAGGCGATCATTGAGGTCCTGTTTGTTTCAGGAAACCATTTCTGTCCTTCCTGTGAAAAGAGCGGTAACTGCGAACTGCAAGCTCTCGCGTACCGCTACCAGATGCTGGTGCCCAGATTCCCGTATGAATTCCCCATTAAGGGTGTGGATGCCAGTGCTGAACATATTTTCCATGACCGCAACCGCTGCATTTTGTGCAAGCGCTGCATCCGTACTGTTACCAAGGATGGCAAAAATGTCTTTGCTTTCCATGGCAGGGGAGGAGAACATCTCCATGTAGTAATGGATGAGGAGCTGGCCTCTCAACTTACAGAAGAAGAAGCCAAACAGGCGATGGAGATTTGTCCTGTAGGCGCCATCCTCAAGAAAGAGCAGGGTTATATTGTGCCCATCGGTGAACGGAAATTTGATAAATTGCCAATTGGCAGTGACATTGAAAATAAGTAGCCATACATAGGAAAAATACCATGAGTAAACCAGTATTAGCAACAACTTCACTTGCAGGTTGCTTCGGTTGCCATATGTCCTTCCTGGACATAGATGAAAGGATCCTTGAGCTGATTGAGTTAGTAGAGTTCAATAAATCCCCTGTTGACGATATTAAGACATTCACAAAACAGTGTGACATCGGCCTGATTGAAGGAGGATGCTGCAACAGTGAGAATGTTGAAGTCCTGAAAGATTTCAGGAAACACTGCAAGATCCTGGTCTCTGTAGGGGAATGTGCCATTATGGGCGGCCTGCCTGCACTAAGAAATGGCCTTTCTGTGAAAGAGTGCCTGGAAGAAGCATATCTGAACGGGCCTACTGTGGGTTTAAATACTGAACAGATCCTGCCCAATGACGATGAGCTGCCAATGATCCTTGACAGGGTGTATCCCTGCCACGAGATCGTGAAGATCGATTATTATCTACCCGGCTGCCCACCTACTGCAGATCTGATCTGGAATGCCCTGGTGGCTTTGGTCACCGGTGATGAACTGAAATTACCTTATGAAGTTGTAAAATTCGATTAATAAAGGACGAAAAAATGTCACAGAAAATCACCATTGAACCTGTAACCAGGGTCGAAGGTCACGGAAAAGTCACCATTCACCTTGATGACAATAATAATGTGGCTGAATCCAGGTTGCATATCGTCGAATTTAGAGGTTTTGAGCGCTTTGTTCAAGGCAGGCCATATTGGGAAGCACCGGTATTGGTCCAGCGATTGTGCGGGATCTGTCCGGTAAGCCACCACCTGGCCGCGGCCAAGGCGATCGATGTCCTGGTTGGCGCCGGAACGGGAGATGGCTTGACTCCAACTGGTGAAAAGATGAGAAGGTTAATGCATTACGGGCAGATGTTCCAATCTCATGCCTTGCATTTCTTCCACCTGGTCTCACCTGATTTGCTGTTTGGAATTGATGCTGACCCTGCGATAAGAAATGTTATTGGTGTGGCGTTGGAACACAAGGACCTCGCTGTGCAGGGTGTTATGATGCGGAAATTCGGCCAGGAGGTCATCCGAGCCACAGCAGGAAAGAAGATCCACGGCACAGGAGCCATTCCCGGCGGGATCAACAAACACCTCAGTCCAGAGGATAAAGATCTATTCCTGAACGGACCGGAGCTGCAGAATATTGCCAAGATGCTTGAGTGGTCTCAGAGCATTATGGAATTTTTCAAGGATTATTACGATAAGAATCAAAGCTTTATCGATGATTTTGCGACCTTCCCGTCCAACCATCTCAGCCTGGTTCGCAAAGATGGAGCGATGGACCTTTACCATGGCGTCTTGAGAGCTGTTGATTCAGAAGGAAAGAAGATCCTTGATGATGTGGATTACCAGGATTATGAACAGTATATTGAAGAGGAAGTTCGTTCCTGGAGTTATATGAAATTCCCATACCTCAAATCATTGGGCAAGGAAAAAGGCTGGTACCGGGTTGGGCCGCTGGCTCGCTTGAATACTTGTGACTTCATCCCAACACCTCTGGCACAGGCTGAATATGAGCAGTACAAAGCTGTTACTCACGGAAAACCCAATAATCACTGTCTGCACTATCACTACGCAAGGTTGATCGAATTGCTTCACTCGGCAGAGATGATGGAAGAACTGCTCAACGATCCCGACCTGATGGAAGGCGAATTGGTTGTTAAGGGCAAGAAAGTGAATAAAGGTATTGGGTTGCTGGAAGCTCCCCGGGGTACTTTGTTCCACCACTATGAGATCAACGAAGATGATCAGCTGACTAAAGCAAATCTGATCGTTTCTACTACGAATAATAATGAGCCCATGAACCAATCAGTGAACTACGTTGCCCATTCCTGGATGGATGGAAAACAGGAGATCACAGAACCGATGATGAACGCGGTTGAGGTTGCTATCCGGGCTTATGATCCATGCCTGAGCTGTGCGACCCATGCGCTTGGAAAGATGCCGCTGGATGTCTCCCTATATGATGCTGAAGGAAATCTGCTTGACAGGAAAGTAGATTCGATTGATTAGATGCAAATTTTGATATATGGATATGGGAACCCGGGCAGGCAGGATGATGGCCTGGGAATCAGGTTGGCAGAGAGATTGGAAGAATGGTCAACCCTGAAAGGGCTAGAGTGTGTTTCTTTCGAAAATAACTACCAGCTGAATATTGAAGATGCGGAAGCCATCTCCAACCAGGACCTTGTTATCTTCGCTGACGCTTCTGAAGAAGAGATCGATGATTTCTGCTTCAGCAAAGTAGATGGAAAAGGGAAATTATCCTTTACTACACACGCTGCTTCTCCTGGCTATATTGTAAAGCTCTGCAATGAACTTTTTCAAAAAGAGCCCCGTGTTTACCTGCTCCATATCAAAGGTTATGAATGGGAGTTCAAGGAGGAAATCTCCCCCAGAGCTCTTGTCAATCTTGATCGCGCTATTGACTATTTAAAACCAATACTGGAAGATCCATCCTTTGCACTGGAAACGCCTGGCCAATTAAAAGCATGTTAAGACCAAAAGGGATTCGATTATGGACCTCTCTACAACTTATCTGGGATTAAAGCTCAAGAACCCTATCATTATCAGCAGTTCAAGGCTTACTGGCTCTCTTGAGAATATCAAGAAATGCGCCAAGTATGGTGCAGGAGCGATCGTTTTAAAATCGCTTTTTGAAGAGCAGCTGTTGGCGGATCCAGGAAAGCTCCTCGATCAGGATGAGAAGTATTTCTGGTTTCCCGAGGCAGTTGATTTTATCAATGATCATTCTAAAGAGCAGGGCATGAAGGAATATCTTGATCTAATTAAATCTGCCAAGGCTGAAACAGAGATTCCCATCTTTGCCAGTGTTAACTGTAATACCCCCAATGAATGGCCGAAATTTGCAGCCAAATTGGAAGATGCTGGTGCAGATGGAATCGAGTTGAATATTTCCATCATGCCATTTGATAGTGTAACTTCTAGTCAGGTTATCGAGGATACCTATATTGATATCGTGAGAGAGGTGAAGAAATTTGTGGAAATTCCGGTAGCCGTGAAGATCAGTCCCATGTTTACCAATATCCAGAGTCTGGTGAAACGGCTGGAAGGAGCCGGGGCAGACGCTGTAGTTCTTTTTAATCGCTTATACCGTCCAGATATTGATATTGAAAATGAGAAAGTCATCCGAAAGAACATCCTTAGCGCTCCAGAGGAGATCACTCAACCTTTGCGTTGGGTTTCCTTGCTTTCAGGCAGCGTATCTTGTGATATTGCCGGAAATACTGGAATTCATTCCGCAGATGGTGTAATCAAACACCTGCTGGTAGGTGCTGACGCTGTCCAGATTTGCTCCGTATTATACAAAAATGGGGTGGACTACATCGGGACTATGCTGGATGAGATCGATGCCTGGTTCCAGAAAAAGAATTATTCAGAACTCAGCCAGATCAAAGGCAAACTGAGCAGGGATGATAAGAACGCGGCGGCATTTGAGCGTGTTCAGTATATGAGGAAAACTCTTACCGATTGATAAAGAGAAAGCTGATCACTGAACAGCTGGAGATTTGTCAAAATTGAGATTGTAATCTTCCGGGATCACTCCCTCGTCTCCTATACGATATCCTTTGGAATTGTAGCCTGTGTGGCGGACATTTTGGCCTTCGCAGGCACTGATCCCAATCCATTTGCAATTCTGGCAATGTTTTAGTCCATTGATCTGGACTCCCCAACATTCATCATGCGATAGATAGGATGTATCCACTTTCCTCATTTTGGTTTGCCTTTGTGTAGATCGTTGAACTTGACGTTTGGATCGATTCACCCAACCAATATGTTCATCGGGATGCCAATTTCACACTTTCTTTTCTCAAATTTGAATAACGTACCCTATAGTTTACTCTTGTCCCAGGGAGGGTGCAAGAGAAAGCCAGGCCGATCAGCTCTTTTGGCTGATTTTTGGGTTTCAAATGTCATGTTTTTTGTCATTTGAAGCACATTTATGTCTATGGTTAAATCTTCTTATCCGTCCTGATCCGCTAAATGGTTCAGGGTATTTTTAACTTTCGGATTATTTTATTGAATTTATCGAACAGAGGTAATTATGTCTAGCAAAGAATTTGATGACTTTCTTTTCCGCCAGGAAATCCATGAAGCAGCTCCTTTTGTAGCAGATCTGATCCGCTGGGAAGATGAGCGCCAGGCCAGGAAATTGATTTTCATTCCCTCCCAATCCTATGTGCCCCAGGCTGTCAGGGATGCACTGGGCACTCGGTTCCAGAATCTATACGCTGAGGGATATCCTCCCTCAAAATTGGTCAAGGAGAATGAAGAAGGCCTGAAAGATATTGCCTGGCATTTGTCCAATTACCGGCGTTATGCGGACCGTCGATTTTATAAGGGGAAAGAATATGCCAATATTCTGGAGTGCCTGGCTCAGCGCAAGGCTGCTCATCTTTTCGCCACAGAGTATCTTCCTGCAGAACAGATTCATGTGAATGTTCAAGCCTTATCGGGTACACCCGCCAATCTGGGTGTTTACTGGTCATTAATGGATCCGGGTGACACCTTGATGGGCATGGATCTATATCAAGGCGGCCATCTTTCCCATGGATCCGAATTCAACATATCTGGCCAGCGCTACAATGTCGTCTCCTACGGTATCGACCCGGAAACTGAGCGCCTGAATTACGACACCATCATGGACCTGGCGCTGAAACATAAACCGAAGATCATCGTTGCAGGTTATACCTCTTACCCATGGGCTCCAGATTGGGGGAAATTCAGGGAGATCGCAGACTCCTGTGGTGCTTATCTGATGGCGGACATTTCACACGTGGCCGGATTGACTGTGGCTGGTGTTTATCCGACCCCGGTCGGGTTTGCTGATGTCGTAACCTTTACCACTCATAAGACCCTGATGGGACCGCGCGGAGCTGTAGTGCTGACGGCTGATGAAGATCTGGCAGGGATGATCGATCTTGCTGTTTTCCCGGGTGAACAAGGTGGGCCACATGTCAATAAGTTTGCCGCTATGGCGGTTGCTTTTGAACTGGCAAAGACAGAGCAGTTCAAGGCTCTTCAGCGCCAAATAGTGAAAAATGCCAGAGCCCTTGCAGATGGATTTACAAAGAGAGGACTGAAGTTGGCCTATGGTGGAACCGACACCCATTTGTTATTGCTGGATCTTAAATCGATCTCAGCACCTTCTGCGCTGCCAACTGGAACTGAGTATCCGGTCTGGGGAGAACCGGCAGTGCGCATTCTGGATCTAGCGGGATTGGTTGCCAATAAGAATACCATCCCGGGAGATTTGGAAACATCTCTGGCAACAGGCATCCGCTTAGGCACACCCTGGTTGACACAACGTGGCCTGGTAGAGACAGATATGGATGTTCTGGCTGGATTAATGCAGAAATTGCTATCCAATATGAAACCTTTTATTTACCAGGGATTAGCAGGGAAGCTGCCCAGGGCCAAGGTAGATCTGGAAATATTGGAGGAAGTAAGGACTGGGGTAGCAGATATTGCCAGAAAAGCTGGCATTGATCTTGAATTTGAGGGATTAGGATACCCACATTACCAGATGGTAGACGCTGTTACAGCAGAGGAGTCGAGTCAGATTGCTGTAACTGGATTCAGAGCCAGACAATTCTTGAACCAGTTGGTCACATCCAACCTGATGGGCTTGAAAGCAGGAGAAAATACAATTTCATATTTCCTGGATCGTGAAGGAAATCTCCTTGCTGAAGTTGAGATCAGTCGATTCGAACCGGATGAGAGAGGGAGGGATTGTTTTACGGTCTCGACCCAATCTACTCAAACAGGAGAATTGCTTTCCTGGCTGCGGGGGATCAGTGATGGATATGTTTGTTTTGATGAGAAAGACATTTTCCGAAAAGTGGAAGGGCCGGTCATTTTGGAGTTGGTTAGTGCTGAAGCCAATCCATATCAACCGGATCTGAACCCAGGAGCTCCTGCTATAGAGATTTATCCAGAGCATCCTGATCGCTTTGACCTTTCCAAGCCTTATTTTATTGGCCAGGATTCACTTGCCGGGGAATTTCCAAAAGGCCAGGATACAGCGTGGGACTGGGCTGAGAAAGAGTCCCCACTGAAGAAAACTGAGCTCAATTCAATTCACCTGGATCTGGGCGGTAAATTGGTTCCCTTTGCCGGATGGGAAATGCCAGTGAGATATTCATCCGTCAAAGAAGAGCATCAAGCTGTTCGAACATCTGCAGGTTTATTTGATGTCGCTCACATGGGTGTATTTGAGATCTCAGGTCCCAATGCAACTCCTTTCCTGGATCTTGCTTTTTCAAATTACGCTGCCTGGCTGGATGATGGCCAATCCCTCTATGGATACTTCTTAAAACCAGATGGAAGCGTGATCGATGATGGCATTATCTACCGGGTCAGCGCGGATTATTACTATCTGGTGATCAATGCCTCAAACGAGGATAAAGATTGGGATTGGATCAATGCTGTAAATGATGGAAAAGTGATCATTGATCAAGATCGTCCCTGGATAAAGGTGGAAGCCCCAGCTGTGATCAGAAATTTGAAAGATCCAGCCAGTGGAAAAGATCAGAAGCGGGATATCGCTCTTCAAGGACCGCGGTCATTGGAAATCCTTCAGGCACTTACAGATGACCGGGTCTTGAAAGGGGATCTTTCCCGTCTGCGCCGGACTGAATTGATGTCTTGTGAGCTGGCAGGGATTCCCCTGGTGGTCGCTCGAACCGGATACACAGGTGAAAACTGGGGATTTGAGATACTTGTCCATCCGGATCAGATGGAACAACTTTGGAATATGATCCTGGAAGCAGGAAAACCGTTCGGATTGAAACCTGCTGGCCTGGCTTGCAGAGATTCAACGC
>Ga0180430_10000397_pt1 | contig 47698 bp, 45 predicted proteins | sample SS_ome_9_FD_132999 | JGI IMG/M metagenome (GOLD analysis project Ga0180430, IMG submission 132999) | Hypersaline lake sediment archaeal communities from the Salton Sea, California, USA - SS_1_S_2 metaG | ecosystem: Environmental > Aquatic > Non-marine Saline and Alkaline > Hypersaline >...
AGCGTGATATGAAAATTTCTTTCAAGTATTGTTGGTACAAAGGTTAAGAAGAGTGCAATTGCTGCTCCAACAGTCCAAGCAAGTTCACCTTTTAACAGTGCTAGTATAAAAAGAATGATCATTATGATCTTTAGGATATATGATGCAATTACTCTACCGGCGATTTTTTGTGTGCTCATGATTCCATCCCAAGGTTTCATATTGTGTAATTATTTATTTAAATTACGTTTTTTTTTATTTATTTGAAACATTTGAAACAGTAAAAAGTAAGGATTTTTAATGGAAATTAAAAATTCAATATGATTAGATTTTATTTTATTTTTTTGATGACCATTTCATTTATTTGTTTACCCATCTCTTCGGTGAATACTTCGAATTTTCCTTTTTTTATTAGTGATACACCGATGAGTGCTGTTGCAATTCCTGCAATCATTCCTGCAAAGAGACTTATGAGAATATCCTCAGCAGTTGGTTCTAAATAGGGGAAGAGAAACCATTTGATGAATTCAAGGACAACGGTAGAGGCCATTGTTGTTACTGCAACGAGAAATGCCATTGCGTATTTATCCATCATAAGGCCATCCCAATACTCATCAAAGATGTAGACGAGTGCAAAACAGATTAGTGCAACGAGTACTAAAATGAGAAACTCTGTTATGAGTCCATAATATGGTATATTAACGTATGCCTTGAGAAGCATGCCTCCTACATTTAATCCTGCAACCAGTGCGATAAAGAGTTCGATTTGCCAGGGGAGTGTGAAGCGGACGTCTTTATGGAGTATTTGTGGGAGAAATCCTATAAATACGCTGATAAATCCCCCGATTACCCAGAGCCATTCTTGTGTGATCACTGCAAGCGCTATCGTGAGTATTAATACGGCTTGTAGACTATATGCTGCAATAAGCTCAGGTTTTGTATCCGGTTTTTTCCTCATAATTCCCAATCCCGTATCTATTAGTGTTTTAAAACACATTCGACAATGTCAAGGCATCGTCGTGTTTCTTTGACATCATGTGATCGTATGATGTTTGCTCCGTTATACGCAGCGATAGTTGCTGCTGCAAGGCTTCCCTCTAGTCGATCAGTTACGGGCAATGATGATGATGTGATGTTTCCTAGAAATGTTTTTCTTGATGCTCCAACAAGTATTGGGCAATTCAGTGTTTGTAGTTCTGTTAATCTGTGAAGGATTTCACAGTTATCCTCTATGCCTTGTCCAGTTCGTTTGCCAAATCCGATCCCTGGATCAATAATGATCTTATCTTGTGAGATTCCTTGTTGTGTTGCATAGGTGATTTGTTTCTGTAAAAATGTGGTAATCTCTTGGATTATATCTCCATATGTGGGATGTTTTTGCATGGTTTTTGGTGTTCCTTGCATATGCATAAGACACAGAGGCACATCATACTCTGATATGACTTCTGCCATTTTTTGATCTCCTTGTAATGCAGTGATGTCATTGACCAGAGATGCCCCCGCATTTAGTGCTTGTATAGCAACCTCTGCTTTTGAGGTATCAATAGAAATTGGAATTGTTGTTTCTTGTGCTAATTTTTTAATAACGGGGAGTACTCGTTGTAATTCTTCTTCTGTAGATACTTCTTTTGCACCGGGTCTAGTTGATTCTCCTCCGATATCAATGATTGCTGCTCCGTCCCTAATCATGTTTTTTGCATGATGTACTGCAGCATCCACTGTTTGAAAACTTCCCCCATCTGAGAAGGAATCTGGAGTAACATTTAGGATTCCCATGAGATAAATATGTAATGAAAAATTTAATGTTGTTGATCCAATCTTTATTTTGCTCATATGACCGTTTGAATGATTTCTTCTAGTTCAATAGCAAATTCCTGTAATCGTTTATAATGTCTTTTCAATTTTTCAACAAGTTGTTGCAGCTGAGCGATAGTCCCACTAATCAAAATCGATGAGGGATCTTCCTGTAAATCAAAGCAATGTTGAGACACCGCAACCTCACCACCAATCGAAAGCATATCTTGTTTGATAATAATTGCATCTTGCATGTGGACATCATCAAAACGTATGACTTTACTGACCATCTTTGGAGCCATGATATTGAAGCTTTGCGGATCACTTCCAATTTCATTAATAGCCTGTTTCGCTTGATCAATGTTTGAAATATCTATGAGTTGAGGGTTATGTGTTGTCACAAAATGTATGAAATACAATTATCATATTTCAATGATTGGAAGGTTGTATTTCAGGAAAATACTCCTTATTTTGAAGAAATTGTATTGCTTCTCCCGCATTATATAATGATCCAGTGATATACACAAGGTCTTCGGGACCTGCAAGAGATATTGCTCTGGCCACGGCATCAGTTACATTTGATAAAATCTCATATTTCTTAAGTGGATGATTGGATTTAAAAATCATGGCAATTTTATTTGGATCCTCTGCTCTTTTCAAAGCGGGTTGTGTAAAAATGAAAATATCTGTTATTGGGACAAGAATCGAGAGCATATGTTTGATATCTTTATCATGCATAGCACCAAAGACACAAATATGCGATTTATACCCTTTAATTTCCTGCAAGGTTTTTTTTAAAACATTTATTGCCGCTATATTATGTGCACCATCGACAAGAATAAGTGGCTTCTGTTGCATGACCTGCATTCGACCTGGATGCACTGTGTTTTGAATCCCTTCTTTGATTGCTTCATCAGATATAGTAAATCCTTTCATTCGAAGTTGTTCAATAGCAGAAATCGAAATAGCGATATTTATCCCCTGATGTATTCCAAGAAGAGCAGTGGATACTTCATATTCAGAGCATTGTGTTTTGATATGAAAGATTTGATAAGAAAGGTTGGCATTTAACCGGTGCACATCATGATGATGAATTTGAATAATCGGTGCATGAAGCATCTCAGCTTTATTTTTAATAACGGTAAATGCATCTTGTTTTGCAGCAGTTAATACAAGTGTGTTTTGTTTGATGATGCCTGCTTTTTCAATCGCGATTTTTCTAAGTGTTTCACCTAGGACATGTTGATGATCAAATGAGATATTGGTTATAATTGAAAGAATTGGATAAACAACATTGGTTGCATCTAACCGTCCGCCAAGTCCAACTTCGATAACGGCAAAATCTACTTTTTTCTCCTTGAACCATAAAAATGATATCGCAGTACATACTTCAAAAAACGTAGGAGTAAAGGTTTCATCATCAATTGAGTGAAGAAGCGTTTGTATTTGTGAACAATACCGTGTTAATTCATCAGAGGTAATCTGTGTTGCATTTATTACAAAACGTTCGTTAATATCTATGAGATGTGGTGAGGTATATAAACCAACAGAGTAGCCATTATGTTGAAGAATAGAGGCAATATATCGACAGACAGATCCTTTACCATTTGTTCCTGCAACATGAATGATATGGAGCGCGTCTTGGGGATTATCTAATTTTTGTAAGAGTGTTTGAATATTTTTTAATCCTAGTTTTACTCCAAAGGATTCTAAATCAAACAACCATTTCAGCGCTTCTTCGTTTTTCATACATCACCTAAAAAGCATCTGGGTATAATACATCTGGAAGAATATCGATTTTTTGTTTCCAAGAAGACCCTGGATCAATTTGTACCCTACGTCCTTTGATATGTAAACGATTCTCAGCAAAGAGTTGAATGGTTCTTGGAAGGGTCTGATGTTCAACTTTAAGAATTCTTTCTTTTAATGAATCAACAGTATCTGTTTCTTTTACTTTTACAGCTGCTTGTAGAATAATAGGGCCATGGTCTATCTGATCATCAATGAAATGCGTAGTACAACCTGTTATTTTTACTCCATAGTCCAATGCATCAGATTGTCCATGGATACCTTTAAATGAGGGTAAAAGTGCTGGATGGATGTTAATAAGTCGCCCAAACCAATAATCAACAAACTCCTTTGAAAACAATCGCATGTATCCGGCTCCAATAATCAAATCAACTTGATATTCTTGCATAATGCCTGTTATTTCCTTATCATAAGTTATGCGGTTTTTCTTTTTTGGATCTAAAAACATTGTTTCGATGTTGTGATTTTCTGCACGTTTTAATGCATATGAATGTTTATTGTCACTTAGAACTATCACTAGAGTTCCATCGAGTAATTCGTCATCAATTGCATCGATGATACTTTGTAAATCTGTTCCGCTTCCAGAAGCTAATACACCGATTCTAATCTTTTTTATCTTTTGTTGTTCTTTTTTTGTATTTGTAGAATCTGTCATCATTAATAGGATGAATGGAGATGAAACAAATGAATATTTCTATTGAATATGCTGTAATGGTTTTAAAGGTTGTAATCTTGAAGCAATTTCATTTGTTTTGTAAAAAGGCAATGATGCTGATTCTTTATCTAAAAGAATTGTAACGAAAATAAACTGATTTATGTATTATCTAAAAAAAACAGTTTTTTAAGGTTAAAAATAAATATTATTACTCTTTATTATTTAATGAGGGATTAGAAAAAATGAGAGGAAAAATCATCAAGGCCCCATTATGTCTTATTACACTTTTTAGCTGCCTGCTCATGGTTTCGACAGTAACAGCGCTACCTGCAATAACCTCGGAATCAATTATAAAGATTGTATATGAGCATGATGAAATTCACATACTAACTGAAAAAAGTAGCTTATTCGATAGATTAGATATAGCACATCAAGAAAAACTAAAAATGAAGATGATGATTTCAGAATTCATTGACTTTTTAGATGATATGAATATACTAAAGATCCTAATCCTGGTTCTTTCAGTTCTTCTTACCGTTGTTGTTTCTCCAATAGTTATTCCTCTTTCTTTTATTTATGGATTTATTATTGCTTTAACATCAATGTTAACTAATGATCCCCCTGACATTGCAGACAATTTGATTGAGGTCTTTATTTTTGCGTTTGCTACTGTTTTATGGGTACTTTATTTTGTCTTTTTAACTTTTGAAGTTACACTGATCAACATCATTGATTTTATAATTCAACCAAATAATCAGTCATTACAACTACATTGAGTGCTATATCTTTAAAAAAAAACTATGAAAAAATCTCTTTAATTAGCGCATAGGGTGCATTAGTTTTAAAACCACAGGGGTTAAAATGAGTTTTTGCTACTTGGTACCCTGATGAATGTATATTTTTTAAAACATCCTGTAAGGTGGGCGATGAAGTTTTTAATCTTGAAGCAACTTCATTTGTTGAATAAAAAAAGGGCGATGCATCTGCTTCATCCTCAAAAAGATCAAATAAGGACAATATCTTTTTTTGGGTGTCAAGTTTCTTTAATTCCATAATATTTCTGAGTATAGAAAATATTTTTTTCTGATGTAGTAATCCCGTCCATAACGGCCCAATGCATTTTTCATGTTTCATGTATTCAGTATCAAGAAACTCGTTTACATTAATTGATTTCACTTGTTCAATACTTTTATTTGCAGCAGAAATATTGTTTTCCAATTGCACATACACACGCATATAATGATCCATTGAATAACTTAGGAGCGGAGTAATTCCCTTCTCATGTTTTGCTGCTTCACGAGCAAGAAATCCGATGAGAATACGTAATCCAACCTCATGCATGATGGATCCATGCAATGGTTGAGCAAAATACCGTCGATAACATACTCGCGGATACACCCCACAAAGTGTTGCCGTATCTGTTGCCGTACAAGCAATAACACCCTTATGCCTACATCCTCGTACCGCAGAGTCTATAAAACTTGCTGGACTTCCAAAAGGATCAATATCAACGTAATCAAATCGATCTGTTGCTAAAAGACGATGGATATTTTCGTTTGTAGCACTCGCTTTCGTCTCTTGTTCTTTTAAAATATTTCGTTTAATTAAAGCATAGGCTTCTGGGGACCAGTCATTTATGGTCACATGACTTGAACCTGTGAGTTCATGAATGAACCGGACGCCTCGTATACCAGATGCAGCAAGTCCATCAAGAATTTCGATACTACGGGGTAAAGCATCAATGAGCCATTGAACTATAAGAATTGAAATATCTCTATTCAAGGTCATCGAAGGATTATAAAACGGAAGCTGTTGTTTGGTCCCAGGACCTTTTGTACTTGTATTGATTGCATATACATCGAGAGTTGTTGATCCCTCTACAATGGTATGTAACAATGATTCATCTTTCATATGCTAAAAGAGTGGTGGGAGTTTTTCCCGCATGATTTTTTCTATTTTATAGGGGAGAAGATTACGATTAACAGGGGTTACTTCAAGAATACGAATATCATCTCTTCGACGGACATCCTGTAAAAGTGGTGTTCTTGATTTTTTATGAAGGGTTACCATTATGGGTTTATCTGAATCCAAGGCTTCGATGACAACTTCACAGAATCTTTCAGAAATCATCTCCATTTTTCCTATTTCATCAATGATGATGATATCAATGGATTCATCAAGAATAGCTTTTTCAATAGCAGGTATACCTACTGCTTCTAATGCAGTTATATCAATACCATATTTACCCACTTTTTCTTTATCCTCATACTCAATGTGGGCAAAGGTTTGTTTTTCATTGGTCATCCAATCGCGAACGGTGAATCCAATTCTTTTATTATCTTTAAGGAGTGGTTCTGTGACCATCCCTTCAGATACATAACCTGCTGCCTCTAAAAAACCTATGATTTTTTTAAGAGTTTCTGTTTTTCCTACATGTGGCATCCCAGTTATGCCAATTTTCGGTATGTCATCCATAGCTACGGACTGTAATGCATTTTTTGTTTACAAAGCTTTTGGGAAAAAAAACAATTGTTGCTAAAGAACCGCCCCCTAAATGAAATATACTATCGTATTTTCTTATAATTTATACTCTCATTATTTTTATTGCAAACATTAGGATGATGATTTTCGTTTGGCATACAAGAGAGAAACCGGTCCAAATATTACATAACCAACGGTTGCAATGCACAGAAGCAAGGGGGCAATATTATTGAATTGATGACCGAATAGCATAGTCAAAAAGATACATAGTGTTGCAATCGTGTTTTCCTTTACATTTGATTTTGGGAATCGAATTGGGGAGATCATTAACAATGAAATCGCTATCATTAACAAGATGAGCACTATAAACTCAATGTGGATAAAGGAGAGCGTGAGAAGGATGATAGTTCCTGCTGAAGCAGGAAGTCCAATAAAACTATCCTTACTTTTCATTGGATGAAACGCTGCTAATCTGATCACTGTGCAGCACACATAGAGTAAAAGAACAACAAGAAGAAAAAGATATGAAGAAAATGATTGTATTATCTGTGTCTGATACATTATATAGACAAAAAGAGGAAGCGCAAGACCCATAGAGGTCATATCACCCATAGCCTCAAAATATTCTCCTAGTGGTCCTTTTCCTGTTTTTCGTGCAATAATGCCATCAAGACCATCTGCAAGAAGTGCAAGAAGTATAAAGATTAATGCAAGATGAAACCTTAAGGCATCATTAGAGATATATGGGGAAAGAAGCAGTAGAATTGCAAGAAATCCACATCCAATATTAATTAGACTTATCCCATCAGCGGGACGAAGTAGTTTAATCATGTAATTCTGCAATACAATCCACTCCAGCTTGTACACGTTTACCTTTATGTACACAGATCTTTGCAATTGCTGCTGTTGGTATCGAGATATCAACTCTTGAACCTAAACGGATTAATCCAATTCGTTGTCCCTTTTTAACAGTTTCACCCGGTTTTATGTATGGTACGATTCTTCGTGCAAGAGTACCTGCTATTTGAATAACTGTTATAAGCCCATATTTTGTTTGAATCCTGATTACTACCCGTTCATTTCTTTCTGATTCTTTTTTAAATGCTGGAAGATGCGACCCTTGATGATGTTCCACGCTTTTAATGACCCCATCAAGAGGCATACGGTTCACATGGACATTATGGATGTTCATAAATGTAGAAATCGTTACAAAAGGTTTCTGTTCTTTATCTGAGAAATAGTCGATCGCCCTGATTTTTCCATCCGCTACAACAGCAACCCCGGTTGATATGATAGGTCTCTCGGGATCTCTGAAAAACATAAGAAAGAATCCAAGTAAAAGAAGTGAGAACACCAGAATCATAAGGGATATAGATTGGATTGTACCCGCTGTTATAATACTTAAGAGTAGTGAACAGAAGAGCAGAATGATTGGAGATATCAACCAGCTCTTTGCTCCTTTGGCTAATCGCATACTTATTCCCCCAACATGTTTTTCAAAAAGTGTTCAATTGGACCATTTCGTTTTGGTAGATCTGCAATGGATAAGATTTCATCAAAGAGTTCTGGAACTATCTTTATAACAATGAATAAAAGGATAATCAAGGCAACAAGACTACCTCCTTTTCCAATAATGTTATGCGCCATACCAAAAAAACCTGGTCCATTCACGCCAACAAGATACACAATGGATGCATTTCGAATGAGATTCAAGAAATACACTGGAATAACAGTAACAAGGATTCCTTTTATTCTTCTAGAAATAGGTACTGATGATATAGGTAGTATCATACCAACAAACAACACCATTGATTGAACCGCAGTACATGCAAAAATAATCGTGATATATGCTTCTTTATACTGGATGTGCGGTGGATTAATGAGAACACCTCCTCCAGTAAAGAAATTTAACAACCATCCGCTTTGTTCACAAACAACGTCAATAAGGATGGTTGCAAGTGGGGTGAGTTCAATAGTAAAATAGATGAGTCCTGATATCGCAGCAGCTCCTGCAAGCCAGTACAGACAGGGTATGGTTTCCTTTTTGCGTAATGCATCCCATTCATGATACGAAAAGTAGCTAAGCACATACAACCCAATGAGACAAACCGCTGCATTAAACAGGTCTTCTTGTTCAGCATAATACAGGGTCTGTGCTTGAGTTGCCCAGTAGAATGCAAACAATAACCAACCAAGAATCCGGGCTTTTCCACCCCAACTTGATTGTTTAAAGATGAATCCAATAAGGAGAAGAACAAGACTTGCAAACAACGGGATTGGAAGAAGTGAAATAATTTCCTCGTCTAAAGGATAAGTAAAATAAAAAAAACTTAAAACGGTAAAAAGAATCGGAAGAATAAGAAATAAAATTGCTGTTGAATCGCGAGTAAACAAGGAAGTTGTCCGCTCAGGCATGATTCCAATACCAGCTTTTAGTATATGAGTATTATGTCTCCAAATATCTTTGTTCGTCCTTTACGTTAATCCAATCATCTCAACCAGAGTAGGTATCTGAAACTGGGTCATAATCGTATGATCCCACATGATACAGATCAACCCGATAAGCCCAAGTAACGTGAGAGGAACCCAGTAAGTATAGACCACTTGATCGATTTTCAAACGAGCAAGAGCGATACGAAGCAGTGTCACAGAGAAGAGTATAACAATAAAGAGTTTGACAAGAAAGAACACGATATCAATGATCATCGCGGGATATGAAGAAAGTCCAAAGAGTGGTGAGAGATTATATGGGAAAAACAAAGCAACGATTAAGGAGCCCATAACCACGGTTTTCACACCATCAGTTAGATAGAACATCGCAAGATTTCTGCCAGAATACTCAACGGTTAATCCATCAGCGATTTCTGTTTCTGCTTCTGGTGAATCAAAAGGTATTTTTGAGAGTTCAGCAGGAGTAACAATGATAAGGGTGAATAAGAGAATAATGAGTCCAATGATACCTAGCGGTCCAGCGATTCCCCAAAGTGGTATCGTTGATATGGTTGCAAGTGAGAATACATTTGTTGCACCACTATAAATACTGAGTCTCCAGGCAAGTGTTATTATTATGATAGCAAGAGGGAATTCATAAGCAATCATGGTTGCCATCTCCCGCTGTGCACCAACCGTTGCATAGGGAGATCCTGAGGCAAATCCACCGATGACCATTGCTAGTGAAGGAATCATTAATAAATAAAGCACAAGTAACAAATCTCCTTTTCCAGTAAGAACACCATCTAAAAGTGCTGGAAATCCTCCAAGTGGTAGATACAAAAGGATAGTAATCGTTGCAACTAGCCCAACAATAGGTGCAAGATTAAACACCCATGCAATAGCATTTTCTGGAACGATGTTCTCCTTTACAAAGAGTTTTCGTACATCTAAGAATGGTTGTTTTAATGGTGGTCCGATTCGACCCTGCATATGTGCTGCTAATTTTCGATCAATACCTTTATAGAAAAGCCCAAAGATGATGCCAAACGCAGCAATACCAAGAGCACCACCAATCACCATGATAATTGTTCTTGCTATTTCCATGAAATCCATTTTACATCAACCCCACAAAAATGAAAAGCACGCCTAAAACAATGACAAACCATAGCACATAATCACTAACATTTCCTGTATGCATTTTCTTCAGGATGTCAATGATCCATTTCATTGCATTGGTCCATCCCCAGTACAGATTACTTGCTTTTACATGCATGAATTGTTTTTCGTATTCGGGATTACCTGAGAGAAATGATTGTGTTTGACTTGTTCCTTTTTTATATGTTGCATTGCCATATCCGCGAAGGATATATACAACAAGGAAAATAACGATAAAACCAAGGATCCATACCAATGGATTCCAGAAACCATTTCCCGTGAGAAGAGTTTTTATAAATTCTTCAAGCATGTTAGATCCCTCCTGTTAACCATTGTAAGTATTCTTGGTTATTTATCAATGCATTTGCCGCTGGTTCAACAACATTAGTAACAAATAAATCAGGGAATAAACCGATGAAAACAATGAGTGCTGCAACAATACCCATGGCAAGCAGCATGCTTTTCGGTACTTCTTTTACATGACTGAATTGTGGTAATGCAGGACCAAGAAATGCTGATTGAAAGACTTTAATGAATATCGCTAGAAGCATGATACTTGCAAGTATCGCAATGATGGAGAGTATTGGATTGAGCTGAAAGATAGACTCATAAATCAATAGTTTTGAGGAAAACCCGTTGAGCGGGGGAATTCCAGATACCGCGAGAAGACCTATCAAAAAGAACACGGTTGTGTATTTCATGTTCCGCGCAAGTCCTCCTAATTTATTTAGAGAGCTTTCTTTTGTAGCAAAATATAATGCTCCTGCAACCATGAACAATAATCCTATATCTAGGATATCATTAAATATATGAAAGATACCACCCTTAATTGCTTCAAAACCATATCCAGCAATGTTTGCTACATTCTCTGGTGTGGTAAGAACGGTTAACCCTGTTCCCACAGCAAGGAATATATAGCCGAGCTCAGCAACAGCTCCATAGGCAATTAATCGTTTTAGATCTGTTTGAATTAACGCCATGATTACACCGATCAACATGGTAAGCAAGCCTAGAATGACCATTACCCATCCAAGGGAAATAGAAGGCATTGTGATCACATTACCATACAAGGTGAATAAAACTCGAAATACTCCATACAGACTTGCTTGAGTTGCTGCAATAAGAATCAAGGAAATTGATGCAGGTGCTCGTCCATATGCATCAGCCACCCACATATGCATTGGTACAATTCCTCCTTTCATCGCTAAAGCAACGACAAGTAATACAAGTGCTATTTTATCAGCAAATGAAAACGTGATACTCTGCGCAAGTTTTGCGATATTAAGGGCATCATATTGACCATAAAGAATCGCTATTGCCATGAGCACAAATAAGGCACCAATGGTACTGATAACGATGTATTTGAAGCCTGCTGCAACCGCATTTGCTTTATTGGTACGAAATGCAATGAGTGCACATGAGGCAATTGATGTTATTTCTAGGAAAACAAAGAAATTGAACATATCCCCCGTCATCACCATGCCAAGCATGCCAACGACCATGAGAAGCATAAGTGAATAATATTTATCGAGCCCGGTCTCATTATCCATAAAGGACCAGGAATAAATTGCTGCAGCAAATGCTATGATGATACCGATAATTGCCATAAATGCACTTAATGCATCAACTTCAAATAGGATTCGAATAACTGTGTTATTCGACACGACATTCTGTGTTGATCCAAACACATAGGTCATCGGCCCTGTTTCAAAGACATGCATGGCAAGGATGAATACTAAAAACGCGGTAAAAGCTAGAATTAAAATTACAAAGAGATTACGACCTTTATCACTTATACGACTGATGACGGGCGTAAGAAAAGCTCCAAGTAAGGGTATAGCAATGATAAGTGCAGGGGATTGTTGCAGTAAGAAATCCATAATGCTCATTGATCTTCACCTCCAAGTTTACGGACATCGAGGGATCCATAATGTCTATAAATATGTATGATTAAGGATAACATAAGTGCTAGTACCGCTACTCCAATCACAATACTTGTCAGTGTTAATGCTTGTGGGACTGGATATGACATGATTCCACCTGGTGAACTTGTATATATTGGTGCAATACTACCAGTTCGATATCCAAGGGCGACTAAGAACAGGTTAACACCGCTTTCAATGAGTGCGATACCAATAACAATTTTTATGAGGTTTCTTCTGAAGAGCACCGCATATAATCCAATGATGATTAATGCTGCAACGGCAATAAAAGGAAGGTTGTCGATCATGTTGATTCCTCCTTTTTAAGAGTAGCTATTGCCATAACAAGAATTATTGCAAATAATCCCGCGATGACCTTTAAACCAACAGCAAGATTCATCAAAGGAATCGTCCCACCTGTATTGAGGTTTGCTGCGCCATCAATAGGAATCTGCCCAAAAGGAAGATTTGTGTTCACCATGAAATTCGTAAAAAACACACCACCAAATGCAATCCCAAGAAACGCGAGAAGAATGAAACAAAACGCGCCTAAACTTTCATAGAGGGATAGGTCATGTTCCTTGATTTTTGTCTGCATCCACTCTGAGCCATGAGCAACAAGGATAAGCACAATTCCTGAGGCAACAACAGCACCACCTTGGAAGCCTCCTCCAGGTGTTAGATGTCCATGCATAATGATATAGAGCCCATAGATCATGATGAAAGGAAAACTGATATTGGCTATCGTTTTCACGATTTTTGACATTCCTTTCATTTTTTCAACCTCCGAAATAGAATAACAACACCTGCAACCGCAGTGAATAACACAGTTGCCTCACCTAATGTATCAAATCCTCGATAATCAAAGACAACAGCAGTAACGCCATTGTTTGCCCCCGTTTCATTAACAGTATTATCAATAATATATTGATCCATTGCTTGTGCATCTGGTTGCCCAAATGGATGGATCATGAGAGCACTAAAGATCATAAATACGCTGACTATGGTAAAGAAAATAACTGCAGCGATTGTTCGTATGTTCATGTTAGCGTTCCTCCTCCATTCGTTTTGTTGCTTTTATTGCAAGAACGAGAATCGCAGTGGTTAGCGCAGCACCGACACCGGCTTCTGCAATTGCGACATCAGGTGCTTGCAGAATGTAGAATTCAAGGGATAATAAGAGGCTCATTGCTGCAACCGCAATAGCAGCAGCAATAAGATCTCTAAGCAATACCGCAATAATTGATGCGATAATAATAAGAATTGGAAGGATGATAAAAGAGATCTCCTGGATCATTCGGTTTCCTCCGTTTTCGGTTTTTTTCTTTTTGCTTGTTTGAGATCATCAACTACTGCATCAACAGGCATGACACCTGATTTATGTGCAGCACGAGCAATAGCATGTGCTCCTGCAGGATTCGTTATTAATATTGCAATGAGTGCAATAAGGCTATGAATCGCGAGCACAGACCCATTGACATTACCTAGATACCAGGTTTGAAGACCTAGGATGATAACAGATCCAATGATAAAAATTGAACCAAATGTCGTACACTTGGTTCCTGCATGAAGCCTTGTGTAAACATCTGGGAACCGGAGAAGACCGATTCCTGCAAGAAGATTGAAAAAGACTCCTATGGCAAGTAAAATATAAATGATGATGGTAATAATAGAGATCATTAGAATTCATCCCCCTGAAGATATTTTGCGATAAAAAGCGTGGAGACAAAGGATAAGAGTGCATAGACAATAGCGACATCAATGTAGATGACCTCATTATAGGCTGCACCAAAAATAACCATGCTCACAATAACAATGGTGTTAATGGTATCTAATCCAACAATTCTATCCGGCGCTGTTGGTCCTTTTACGATTCGAATTACTGCCATGATGACCGCAAGGAATAAAAAGATGAGAACGAGAAAATAATCATTGGCAAGAGCAATCATTCCGCGATCCTCCGTATCCATTTGGGAAATGATCCACAGACATATTTACAATCAATGGGTTTCTTCTTTAATGCAGATTCATCAATATTAATCCAATGAATATACAGATCATTTGTTGATTCATCCACATCAACACTTAGCGTTCCTGGTGTAAGTGTTATGGAATTGGCAAGCATGGTAACACCTAGATCTGTTTTTAGATCAGTTTGTATTTTTACGATACCAGGATTTATTTTCCCAGTGATTACTCGATATGCTACATCTATGTTTGCTTTAGCTAAAGAAACAAAGAATGGGCCAATCAGATAACCAAGAAAGACAAACCATCGAACAGGGTTTGCCATCCGGAGATCCTTTTTTACAAATATCGTATGAGAGGCCACTGCAGCAATCATTGAAAAGATAAGACCAAAGAGTATCTCTTCAATGCTCCAAAGACCGAGAAGATTTCCACTGCCTGTTGTTAATAGTAGGTATGTAATGAAACACACTATGATTGTTATCACAAAAGCCAGCATGTGATTATTCCCCTTTTTTCACTGTATTTTGATTAGTTTTCGTTGAAGGTAATCCTATTGGTTTTTAAAAGGTTATGGTTTAAAAAAAATGAGTGAATATCTTTAAAAAAAAGGTCATTTTTAAACATAGACCTGAAAACATTTAAAAGTACGCAAGATGTCCTCTTTTGGGAGATTTCAGCATGAATGTCGAACTATTAAGTGTCACACCACATCCTGAGAACATGCCTGCTCTTGCAGCAAAATTAACCCATAGTCCATCAACACCTCAAGAACTCAGGCAGAGTTCGGAAAAAGAACTAAACACTATCCTCAAACATGTCCTTCGTTTAGGCCATACAAGTATCGTGGAACATACGTCTTTTACCTTTGCTATTAGTGAGGTCAGCCGATCCTTGACCCATCAGCTTGTTCGTCATCGGATAGCAAGTTATGCGCAGCAAAGCCAACGGTACGTTAATCTTAAGAAACCACAGTTTGTCATCCCACCTAAGATCCAAAAGAATGAGCAAATGAAGAACGCCTATGAGGATACCATGAATGAAATTTGGAAGCAATATAATCAATTACTTGAGATGGGTATTCCTGCAGAGGATGCCCGCTATGTATTACCCAATGCAACCTTCACAAATATCATTGTCACCATGAACGCACGATCACTCCTAAATTTCTTTGAACTACGGTGTTGTTTACATGCCCAATGGGAGATCCGAGAATTAGCACAAAAAATGTTAAAATTAGTGAAAAAGAAAGCACCTATTATTTTTAAGAATGCTGGTCCAACCTGTAAAACAAAAGGGTATTGTCAAGAAGAAAAAACGGATTGCCCTCTCTATCCTAAGTGATATCATATGAATCGTCCACGTATTATTTTGAATTGTGCGATTTCCGCTGATGGAAAACTTGCACTTCCAGATAGAACCCAGCTAAGAATATCTTCAGATGAAGATATGAAACGAGTGTTTGAGTTGCGTAATAGTTGTGATGCAGTTCTTGTTGGAAGTGGTGCAGTTCTTGCAGATGATCCTAAGTTAACGGTAAAGGAAAAATATGTGAAACATCCACGAAATCCAATAAGGGTAGTACTTGACACTCATTTGAAAACACCAGTTAATGCACTAGTCGTAAATACTGATGCACCAACTATACTATTCGTTGGAAATGATATAAAAAAAAACAATCATTATACTCATTCAGTTGAGATTATTCAGTGTCAAATCGATAAAGACGGTTTAATCGATCTAGATGCGATGCTTGAAATACTCTATAAAAAAGGCGTACAATCAATACTTGTTGAAGGAGGTGGAACCGTTCTCTGGAACTTTCTATCAAAGAAACTCTTTGATGAACTTTATGTCTACATTGGCCCAATGATCATAGGTGGATCAGGTACTCCAACACTTGCAGATGGAAACGGTGTTTCAACAGATAATGAAATCATCAGATTGCGTATAGCAAGTACAAAAAGACTTGGTGAAGGCCTTTTGATAACATATAAATTACGTCTATGACAACCTGTTATATTCTTTCTTTTTTTATTTTCTCCGTATTAATGCAAGGAAAAGCACTAAGATAATTATAACAATCATTGCAATGAGTGGGATGAGATATTCACTGAGTAGCGTTGGCGGTTGTCGTTCATGTGGATGACTGGTTGCACCAAATAATGAATGCCCCTGTACATTTAGACTGGTATCATAATCTATCGGTTGTGTTTCATCTATCTCCCAGTAATTACTATCACTATAATCCGTGGTTGGTACAAACATTCGAAGGCTTGGATCCCCATATAAACACACATTTTGATTGTTATCCCACCACCATTGTGGTGGATCAGTATCATCACCGATATGTAGAATTCCTACATGGCTGATGCCTTTGTTGTATGCTTCCCCAATGGTATCACCAAGGATAACATCTCGATGAATACTCTGCAACCATAGTGTTCCATACCAACTCGTACTCCATGGATCAATAATCTGACAGGTGGATCCATGACGCACCATCATCATATGAGTGTATTTTGTTGCAGTGAGACAGACGTTTGTTATAAAAATCATGGAGTGTAGATTTTCAAGCTCTTCATCCATTGCATACCCTGTATACCAGGTGTATCCTAAGGTACTAATTAACGCTCCACAGATCTGTCCATCATAGTAATCTTGCGTATCAATCATGCCCGCTGGTAGAATTCGATTAATGATAGGTACTTTTGATAGTGCATTGTTGATGATATCTCGGATGGGTTTTTTAGCTGGTGCATAATCCATTGCTGATCGAATCAACCCATTAAGATTGGGGTTCCCTAGAATCATGGGGATAATTCCATGGATCTCCGCACTAAGGGTATCGGGTTCTTCTGTTGATCCTAGGTACCAATCATAGGATCGCCATGGATTCAAATCATCTGTTGCTGCAACACCCGGGATGGTAAGTGGCATATGCATGCATTCTGTTCGAGCAGCTCCCTCCCCTGTAGGGTCCCAGAAAATGAGTAGACCACTATTTGAATTTCCACCATGGCTAGCAAGGCACCAGTAAATGACCCCTTCGTTTAAATTGTTCATGGTATCTACAAAATTACTACAATACGCGATTTCATATCCTCCTTTTTCCATATAGAATGGGATAACATCAGATGCTGAAAGATCCGGCCAGAATGATCCTTGTTTTCCTGTGTATTTTTCAATGGATCCTTGATCAATGGGTTCAAAAGAGCGGGTTTCCCCTGGTATGATTCCATCAGCGGATTGATAGAGAAAACCATAATATTTGCTCGCGCGTTCATTAAATCGATGGGTGTATGATGCAAACGTGAGCTGAATAGGATAATCCAATAAAACCTCGTGAGGTTCTGAAAGTGTGGTTAATCCAAATGGTCCACGTGCACCAATTAACTTTCGTTTATTTTCTCCACCCGTGGTTAGTTCAACTCCTGTAGAACTCATCGCAGGGTTCATGAAAACAAGTGCAGGATAAAACATGTTTCTTGCAATCCAATACGCTTGATCAACTGGGGAAAATAGAAAGAGTCCAGAATATGCTTTTCCAGCAAACATACGCGTCCATGAGGGCGCTATATCAAATTGACCAGCAACCGTGATGATCACTTCTCTTCCGATTTCATCAAAGCCATATTGTTGTAAAAAATTATAAACTCTTACTCCAGTTAAATGCATTTCAGCAACCGGTGGATCGTTTTCAGCAGGATTATGTGCAATTCGTTTCCAGAATTCATTATGCCATACGACCGCTGAGTTTAATTCAGCATGATTATCAATGATGATCACTGGACTACCATGATGTGCAGCGAGATAGGTCGCTGGGCCAATCGGGAGTGCCGCGGGATATTCTCCACCTGGCTTCATCTCTGTTACATACCAATAGGTGTAGGGATCAATCGTTGTGAAAATGACATCATTACTCTGTGTTTGATTTTTCACGGCGTTATAAACTTCTGCATTCTCTGTATAGTGATTAATTACTGGTGCAATACGATTTAATTGGGAATACGTACTTGATTGTATGGTGTTACCAAGGTCTACGAGGATAATTTCTTTTACTCCAAGCATGCATAATGTTTGTGCTGTTACATCCGGCAGCATGTCTTTTTTCATGTAGAGCAGCGGCGAATTATGAATACTTCCAAGGACTGCACCATGAGCAGCAGACCCTAATGCATATCCTTCTGCTTCGGTGATGTTTTGCTGCCATGTATAAGAGATTATAAAATCAAGTGGTTGGTGGGTGTCTTCTTTTGCATAGACACAGAATTGATAATGTTCATCCGTAAGGCATTGACCAAGTTGATCTAAATGAATCACCTCTGAAGTCGTGGTTTCATTTGTTGATGTGGTGATTTCTTCTCCCGCAGGCCCAATAACTGAGAAGCCTAAAGGGATGTCATCATTGTTCCATTTGAGAGTGAAATCGATATTTCGACAACCATAGGGTGGATTCTCTGGCATTGGAAGCATGATTCCTGGATACATGGTTATATCAACATTATAGGTGACACCAAAAATCATTTGTTGGATGATGGAACTGATACTTCCGATATGATTAACAAGTCCTTTGGTTGGCACATCCGTTATTCCCACTCGCCAGGGGCCATTTTTGTATACGTAGCTTTCAGCATAATCTATATCCATCCCGAATTTTTGGTTCCATCCAGAGACAGCAGCGGTCTGCATCCAATCGCCATTATGGTAACAATAGAGTTGAAGGTCTTTATCACCTGAGGGTATACTGATATTTGCTAGACCTTGAAAGGTGCCAATGTCTAAACTGATGTAGAAACAGGGGTACCAGGCTCGTCCTTTAAGGTAGTGATAACCTTCGGGAACATTGAAATCATGAAAAATGGGGTCTAATTGATTGGTTTGTTTGACTTCAAAATGTTCTTCTTTGATGTTTTTCACTGGGATTTCCCCTTCAACGGTATAATTATATATTGTCTCTGATTCGTTGAAGGACTCATCAATCACTGCAACAATTGCTGAATCTGCATAGGACCAATCATGTATTGCAAGTTCAGATGCAATAGTAAAAGGGTCATCACTTGATATAATAGTATTATTTTTTGATTTCCAATTACTTGGTATCTTAGATTGTTGAACATTGATAGTAGTGAATTGATCTAAATGATCATCTGAGTACTGCATCCAATCATCCATGAAATAATCTAATCCTTGCCGAGCGTTAAAGGACCGTCCTATGTTATCGGTATAATCATATTCATCCTCATAGAAAAGAAGAGGATGGGAAAAGAGTTTGTTGTTCTCTTCAAAGACCGCTGTTGGAATCGCTGCGAGATATGCATAGTCATCAAGGTAGGAATCTGTTTGATGTTCAACGAGTGTTATTTTTTTTATTGGGACTACCGGTTTATAACTTGGTCCTTTTTCAAATGCAGAAATGGTTTTCAAATTAACCGCAGATATCGTAGGAGACAGTATTGAGAAAAGAAGTATCAGAATAATACTTATCATCTTTAATTTTTTTATTGTAGTTGACATAGACTCACCTCAAATCTATAATATTGTATAAATTTTATATTAGATTCCAAACACAATTTATAAAAGAGGTTTTAGTATAAAAAATAACCTATTAATTGAGTTTTTCATTTATAAATTTAATTAATATTATTTATATTGATAATGCAATTAATGGGAAAAAGAAAAAAAGAGTGTTTAGAGTTATCAGTAAGATAAAAGATGTAACCTTGCTAATAGATCATTGAGTAGGTGAAATACTGGATGTCTGAGTTTTGGTGTTGTCACCGAGATAGGGATACTATCTACATTATTTGGGTTGTGTACGTTTTCAATCGTAATTGTACCAGTGAATGCCTTCATGGGTTCATCGGGTATTGTTACGGATACGGAAACAGTGATTGCCCCATTTTCTGGAGCTAGATCGATTCCTTCAGTGGGAGTAAAACTCCATTCACCCCAGGTTGGATACGAGGTAATATTCCAATCAAGAAGGGATCCAACTGCTCCAATGTTTGCTACTTGAAAACTCCCGGTCACAGTCTCACCAGGTTTTACATCATTTACTTGTATTTGTCCGGTGCATGATAGCATTGGAAGTAATTCCCATCCATCTTGAACCATGAATGGACATTCATCAAGATTATCTCCACCAGAGATTTCATAGGGCATATCTCCTTGACCATCAACATCCACATCAACACCAGTATAATCTGACCAATAATTCCCACCATACATTTCACAGAGCCCCCATTGGTTCTCACAGGTATCGTATACTTGGTTATTGTTCTCTATGAAATTATTATGATAGATTTCATTATCATTTGAATTAAGTTCAAGATATAACCCAGCATCATCTGTGTTCTTGATGGTGTTTCCAATGAGTTTATTATTTTTTGCAAAGGAAAGATGTATCGCATAATGAGAGGTATTCAAACAGAGGTTATCTAGAATCATATTGTTATTGGCTTGTGTGGAGAGTCGTATTGCATCATTATTTGAAATGAATGTATTGAAACGAATGGTGGTCTGTATCGAATTTTCTATGTTGATGCCATAGGTGTTATTGATACAAATATTATTGATAATATCAGTGCTTTCAGATTCTGAAAGAACTATTCCCTCTATATTATCTGAAATGGTGTTTTCTGAATAATCATTTCTGATACAATTAGTTTGCCAGATACCTCTTTCATTATTGAAAATATTATTTGATGAAATATTTGTGTAATTTGCATTGTCTAAGAGAAAAGCGAATCCCTCTGACCCTGAAATCAAGTTTTCCGATATATTAACATGTTTCGTGCCAAATAATGATATCCCTATATTGGAATTATCAATCAACTGATTTTTTGTGAGTTGAATATGTGATGCTTGTGTACTTGTTTCAAGATGAATTGAAATACCTTCTTCATAACTATTGGTGATGATATTATCATAAATAATGTTATCATTGGAATTCTTCCAGATTTTTATACCAATGCTGTTATCCTCAATGATGTTTCCTTCGATTTCATTTTGTTGACTATCATCATAGAGCTCTATACCCGGGCCATTGTTATTGTAAATATAATTCTCAGTGATGTACACTTTTGTTGAATCCTTACAACCAATAGCTTCACCTGTTGTATTAATTATTGAGTTATTATTAATGATAATATCCTCATTACAGGATAAAATAAAAATTCCTGTTTCCTCAGTTTCACTAATGCTGTTATCTTCAATAATAATTCCCTGTCCCCCTGTACATATAATCCCATATTCATTGTTTCGAAACATGCAGTTTTCAACATGAGTGGAATGTGTTTGAATATGAATTCCTGCGCCTTCCGTTCCACTATGTTGAATAATTAATTGTTTAATGGTTCTACAGGGGGAGGACACAGTAATTACATCATCAGTGTATCCTCCATCAACAATAACACCGCCTTCATCTGAACCAAATAAATCAGTGAATTGCCCAATGAGTTCAACATCTTTATCTACAAGAATATTCTCATAATATGTCCCATTATATATCTCAATGATATCAAGTCTATTTGCATGTTCTAGACCCTTGGTAATCGTATTCCATGTATCATTATCTGGATCGTCGACTGCATCATCATCAACTCTGATTATTCGCCCCGTTGAGGGTATTGCCCCAATGGTTTCAATTTGATAAAGATGCGGAAACAAAAGAAAAAGGGTGATGGTTATTATTAGTACTTTTTTCATATGTCTGACTCCTAAAAAATGGTAAATATCCTTTCCCTCATTTTCTTATTATGATTAGTAATAAATCTTTGTGGTACTTGATTTGAATTTCTTTCTTGGTAGTATAGATATATATTATTGATAATCACATGCGTTTCTATACATTGACATATAATAAAAAATGATAATAGTCTTGGTCTCATATCGATAACCTCCCTTATTAAGCTTTATTTCTATGAGGTAATTGATTTTTATTATATAATTTTTATGTTATTAGTATTTCATCGATAAAGATGCTTGACACCTATTTTCAATTTTTTTTACTAATTGGATGCTTAGAACTTATATTTCAAATAATACTATTATAAAATAGCCATAACACAAAAAAGAGGATTCAGACGTGAATTAAGTCTGCAAGGTGTTTGGTTTAAAAGTGAGGTTATTTGTGAATGGATCGTTGAACAAGTGTGTCTTAAGGGATAATCTTGTTTCTTTTCATCAAAGGTATCTTGTTTCAAACTCAACCCCAATAAAACAAAGACCATCTTTATTTACTACAACTCTACCAAAGAATATTGATAAAATGGGAGTTTAGTGGCTAATATTCATTACATGAATTTTTTAAATAAAGTTGAATAATATTTATATTGTTAGTAATGAATAGTGTAGTAAACCATGACCGGAGGATATTCAGGATCATAAGTGTGTATTGGATCTCGATAGATATCTAATGTGACTGTTATTGTAAGTATACCATTATGCTCTTCAGGTGGTTGTACCATACTCAATATTATTTCTTCTGAAGCATTTATCGATAGATAAATTTCTTGAGCAGAGATTAACGTTTGCCAGCTCATGGGTGCATCTATTGACGTCTTTATAATTACGTTATCATTGCCACAATTTGTAATATTGATGATAACATCGGTTACTTCTCCAGGTGTTGTATAAATATCACTTATTGTTTCAACCTCAATACAAGGGATAAAAGCTGGAGTAAATGATAACATATGATTTTTTGAATTTGCTTTTAGACGTCCTACATCATTACATTCCGCATGAACGTTGATACTTGTTGATTGAGCAGGTGCTTTTCTATTGACTGTTATTACCAAATTAACCTTTCTTGTAGTAGTTTTTCCGGGATCTGGAATCGGTATATCTAAAATAGGGTCATCAAAATAGATATCCGCCCATTCAGGTTGATCAGATATCGTAAGTTGTATTTGTTGTTGAGGGGGCATCATATTTCCAAACAGAAACTTGTTATATATTAGTGGAGCAAAATTTTTTAGAAAACTAAGGAAGCTATCAGGGACATCATGAGTATATGTTACATTTACAGGGACAACTACGGCTTGATCAATTGGTAGTGGTTTATTAAGCTCACTTTTATCAAATTCAAGTTCAATATATTGATTAAAAGAGATAAGTGAAAGAGATGAAGAATTATTCTCTTTTATTGAGTTAATACTATCATTGTTTTTTACTTCATCTGCTTGTAAATTTGGTGATAGAACCATAAATGTTATAATTAGTATGATGGAAATTTTACTTTTTTCTCTCATTGTTTTTCCTCCCTTAGGTTATAAAATCAATCATATAAGAGAATATAAATATTTCTTAAAGAAAGACTTTACTGGATATTCTTTTAAAAAAATATGAAGACCATGGTCTATTTCAACAAAGAATCACCGAATTAGAGACGTCATAGTTTATTTGGATATTGAGGCCACAATATTTATTTAATCTTTACAGATTTATATTCTGGCAAGCTTATGCATTTGTTTAATAAGATCATGGCGACCTTGTTTTTTCTTTCGATTCCTGCAGCTTTTTGTTATGGTGAAATTTTTGATATGTTTCTCCAAGGTGGAGGATATGAAACAGAAAAGATACCAATAGCAACAATGATTTTTCCTTTTTGTTTTTTATTAATTGGTATTTTTATTTTATGGAGTGGAAAAAAAAGTCAAAAAACAGTAAATATTGAGGATGAATCATTAAATTAAGAGGGTATTCTCTCTTTTAATTCAAAAAAACTTATACGAAATAAAAAATTTATAAATACAACAGACAGGTTGTAAAGCATATATGCGGTTTTTTTGTGATCAGATGCTTGGAACTCTTGCGATATGGTTGCGTTTTTTTGGTTATGATACAACTTATATTAAACAAGAAATTTCTGATGATGATATTTTAGTTCTAGCGCAAGAGGAACAGCGTATCCTTCTTACGCGGGATAAGGAAATGGTGCAAAGAGCAAATAAAAGAGATATTATTGTTATCTTCATTGATACTATTGATCTTGATGAGCAGCTCTATACGGTTTTTCATAAGGCAAAAGAGATCCCTAAATGGGATCAAGTATTATCTCGTTGTTCTCTTTGTAATAGACTTCTTAAAAATGTTTTACCGGAGCAGATCAAAGATCGTGTGCCTCCTCGAGTGTTTGAGAATCAGCAGGAGTTCTGGGTTTGTTCATGTTGCAAACGGGTGTACTGGAAGGGTAGTCATTATGATATGATGATTAAAAAAATTGGGAAGATGATTGAAGAATTAAACAAAGAAGATAATTAGAACATCCGGACCATTTGTGCATGGGGGATTCCTTTGATGGTAATGACACATGATGGATCAACGAGCCCCATTTTTATTGCACAGGCGACGGTTTTTTCTCCGACGAGATTTGCTATTGTTGCTTCTTCTAAATATTTTTTTAGGTCTTTTAGAGTGATGCGTGTTCCACCGTAGAATTCTTTTTTGACATCAAGGTGGAATTTTCCTTCTTTAAATTTTTTGCCGATCAACTGTTCGTCACATGCACCGATGAGTACATCATGACCGTGTTTGAATACGTTGATGCTAATCATGAAATCACTGTCTCGCTGTGTGTATATGAAAACATTATTTTTAATGCTTTATAATGTTTTCTCAGATTCGAAGAAATATTTTAATTTATTTTTTATGATATTTATAAAATCCTTGTAAATGGTAAAAAATATTTGTAAAAACCATTTTTTATGAAAAATTTTATATAATAGTTGGTATACGCTGGTTCAGTATTACATTTTTGTTGAACCATAAGGCTAATAGCCTGAGAGTTTATACGGTATATTCCATTTCGATATATGGGATTAGTATCTCATAATTTTTCAAATAATGGGTGAGAATGGGGAATGGAATCTATCATTAAACTCTTCCAGGCACATGGCACATTAGTGCAACCTGAGAGTCTAGAATACATCCTTTCAAAGGATGATCCATCCGCATTCTGCCAACTAATCAGTAAACAGCTCAAAGAATTTCCATTAATCCTAACCCTTAATCAGATTAAACACCTTGAAGAAGAGGGTGAAAAAAAACCCGTATCTTCTCTTTCATCCCAAGAGCTTGAGCTAAAAGAACATCAGCATAAAATCCTAACAGAGTTATATACTCCTTCCTCAACCACTGTTTCCACCCCAGATGAAGACCTAGGAGATGAAGATCTCAACTCAGAAGATACTTTTGAGACTGATGAAGGGGGCAAAGAGGAGGAGGGTCATAGCCCACTTTATTCCTCGACACGATCCTGGAATCCTCCCGCAAAAAATATTGCACCGCAGATCAAGATCATCAAAGATGTCTCAGGGAAGAGTACTTGTGAGGGGACAACTGATGATTTTTGTAAACTTTTTTCTAATCGATTTGATGTCCTCCGTAAGATTTTACGGTCTCAACGACGGGAACTTAACAATGTGATTCCCATCAACCGAATGAGAAAAGCAGGGTTAAAGGAAATCCAACTCATAGGTATTATCAATGAGGTGCATACCACGCAAAATGGGCATCGTATCATCCAAATTGAGGATGACACAGGGGAGCTTACTGCTATCGTGCTTCAACATAATCAAGAGATTTTCCCTATGTCTTTGGAGTTAATCACTGATGAAATCATTGGTCTAGCTGGTCAATTAAGTAAAAACGGCGATCTCTTCATTGTGAACAATATCATTTATCCTGATATCAGTTTGCATAATAGGAAATATAATACAACGGACCCTATTGCTGCTGCGTTTCTTTCAGACATTCATGTGGGCAGTAGAGAATTTATGGACAAACAATGGAGTGCGTTTATTCGTTGGATTAATGGTGATCTTGGAAACTCACGGCAGAAACGGGTTGCTGGAACCATTAAATATCTTGTGATCCCTGGTGATGTCGTTGATGGTATCGGGATTTATCCAAATCAGGAAAAAGAGCTCACAATTGTGGATCTGTATAGTCAATATGAGGAATTAGCACGGCAATTTCAGCAGATACCTGAACATATCTCGGTTATTATGCAACCCGGGAATCATGATGCGGTTCGGCCAGCGGAACCCCAGCCAACATTTAATAAACAGATCCAGGACCTTTTTTCTTCTAATGATATCACGTTTATTGGAAACCCTGCACAGTTTAGTATGCATGAGGTTGAAGTACTCTCCTATCATGGACAAAGCTTGCTGGATTTTGCAACAAATATCCAACGGTTAAAATACAATGAACCTGTGGAGATCATGAAGATCATGCTGCAGAAACACCATCTTGCCCCTATTTATGGAGGATATACACCCTTGGCACCAGAACATCATGATTACATGATCATCAATCGCATCCCTGATATCTTTGTCACCGGTCATGTACATTTGGCAATGATTGGAGAATACCGAGGCATCACCCTTATTAATGCATCAAGTTGGCAAGCGCAAACCTCTTATCAAAAAATGCTTAATTTCACCCCTGATCCCGCGAAGCTGCCTATTGCTGATCTCAAAACAGGAAATGTAACCATGATGGATTTCACAAAACAAGTTATATAATAAGAATAATCTTGGCAAAAATGTTAATACATCTACAAGTATATGATAAATAATTGTTCTTTTGAGGCATAATCAATGGAGAACGGTGAGGCAACAATTGTAGCAATGAGTAGCATGATGCAACGCTATTTTGATTCCTTAAAAGAAACCGTTGATGAGTGCTATCAGATTGCAAATGAAGCGAGAAAAAAAGGTTGTGATCCTTCATTCACTGTTGAGATTCCTCAAGCACTTGATCTAGCAGCTCGAGTCGAAGAACTTGTTGGACCAAAGGATATTGCTCCAAGCATTCGAGCGGTGACAAAAAAAATAAGCAATCGGGAGATGGTGTCTCTTGAGATTGCGAGAAACATTGCAAAAGAAAGCACTGGAAAACGTGTAGAGGATGCGCTTGATCAATCGATTAGAACCGGGCTTGCAATCTTAACAGAAGGTGTTCTTGTCGCACCTCTAGAAGGTATCGCTGAGGTAAAACTTGGGACCAATCATGATGGCTCCAATTATGTTGATTTATATTTCTCAGGCCCCATAAGGAGTGCAGGAGGGACTGGACAAGCGATGAGTGTGCTTATCGCTGATGTTGTCAGAAGACAACTTGGTATTGATGCATATAAACCAACAGAGAAAGAAATTGAGCGCTATAAAGAAGAAATCCCATTATACAAACGAGTACAGCATCTGCAATACACCCCATCTGCTCAAGAGATTCATCAAATAGTGTCTAATTGTCCTATTTGTATCAATGGAGAAGGAACAGAAAATGAAGAGGTAACGGGAAATAGAGATCTTCCTCGAGTGGAATCTAATAGATTGCGTGGTGGTGCATGTCTGGTTATTGCTGAAGGATTATGTTTAAAGGCGCCCAAATTATTGAAACATGTTTCGAAATTGAAGTTGAAGGGATGGGAGTTTCTTGATACGTTTGTGCATAAAAAAGGAAAAGAAGAAAGCATTTCTGAACAAAATAAAACAGCTCTCCCTGAGATTCCTCCTTCTACAAAATATATTGAGGAAGTGATTGCTGGAAGACCCGTGTTTTCCCATCCTTCAAGAGTCGGCGGATTTAGATTACGATATGGTCGCGCTCGAACAGCGGGACTTGCATCAACAGCAGTAAGCCCTTTAACAATGGAGTTATTCAATGGATTTGTTGCAGTTGGCACTCAAATGAAGATGGAACGACCAGGCAAAGCAACGATTGGAACACCATGTGATCAACTTGAAGGACCTATTGTGTTGTTGACCAATGGTGATCTCATTCAAGTTGATTTATCGACCCCTGTTGATCCTTTGACGGTGAAACAAATCATTGATGTTGGAGAGATCCTTATACCCTATGGTGAGTTTCTTGAGAATAACGCGCTTCTACCAACTGCATCATATACCTTTGAATGGTGGGTTCAGGATCTACAAAAAGCTCTTGGAATAGATAGTAAGAATGATTCAATGAAATCAATACATGCTGCTGATGAAATTGCGCAAACCAAGGTTTCTGAGAAACTTGGAAGAGCTATTGACATCTTTCATCCAACTTATGGGGATGCTGTTGCTGTTTCTCAATCATTTGCTATTCCACTCCATCCTGATTTTAATCTATTCTGGCATGATGTAGAAGTTGAGGATCTGAAAATACTGGCTCAGTACATTAAAGAGAAAGGATATATTGATGAGAACAAACAGTTACATCTTCCCCAAGATAAAATAATAAAAAATATTCTCATCACACTAGGAATTATTCATGTACAACGAAATGAAGAATATATTATTTCCAAATATGCACAGGTCGTTCTAGAGGGGCTTGGTCTACAGAATAATCAAAATACTATACAAGAAACACAAGGGTTTAAACATATTCAGCAAGCTAAAGATGATGAATCAGTTCTTGCACTTGTTTCAAAGGTGGCAGGATACCTGGTTCGTGAACGTGCACCATTTCGCATTGGCACTCGTATGGGTCGACCGGAAAAAGCTGCGGAACGAAAAATGCGTCCACCTCCTCATTCGTTGTTTCCTTTAGGAAACTATGGATCGAATCAACGGTTATTTAGTAAAGCCGCGGAATTTTCATCCATTGAATTTGAAGCAGGGAAACGTGTATGCTCGCAGTGTAACACTTCGACATATAAGATCATGTGTGACTGTGGAGGGCATACGGAGCCTGTTGAGGGCCGTATTGAAACATTTACTGTAAGCATCCATGATGCATTACAACATGCGAAGAAATCCTTGCATCTTCGCACGATACCTGATACCATCAAAGGAGTACAAGGAACGATTTCAAAACATAAAACACCTGAACCAATTGAAAAGGGAATGTTACGGGCAAAACATGAGGTATCCGTCTTTAAGGATGGTACTATTCGTTTTGATATGACCGATGCACCGCTCACCCATTTTAAACCTTATGAGATCCATGTCACTGTTGATGCATTAAAAGCATTAGGGTATGAAACGGATCATCTTGGTAATCCATTAGAACGAGATGATCAGATCTGTGAGTTGAAGGTGCAGGATGTTATTATTTCAAAATCCTGTGCTGAGTATTTTATGAAAGTTGCGAATTATATTGATGAGTTACTCATCCGGTTTTATCAGCTTAATCGATATTATCAGGTGAAACGATTAGATAATTTAAATGGTCATCTCGTGATTGGCCTTGCCCCTCATACTTCTGGGGGTTCCCTTGCACGTATTATTGGGTTTACCAATGCTCAGGTCTGTTTTTCTCATCCGTTTTATCATGCGGCAAAACGGAGGAACTGTGATGGTGATGAGGATGGGCTTATGCTTCTTATGGATGCATTGTTGAATTTCTCGTTATCATATATTCCTGATAAACGTGGTGGACGGATGGATCTGCCGTTGATTCTAACGATTCGTCTTGATCCCTCTGAAGTGGATAAAGAAGCCCATAATGTGGACACCTTGTATCGCTATCCCCTTGCTTTTTATGAGGCAACACAACTCCATAAACACCCAAAGGATGTGGAACAAATCATGGGTACTGTTGGTAGCCGTATTGGCACACCCTTGCAATATGAGCAATTTGGGTTTACCAATGATACGCAAAACATTTGCGCTGGCCCCGTTGCCTCCAGGTATAAGACCTTGAAGACTATGATGGAAAAAATGAACGCGCAGCTTGACTTAGCAGCAAAAATCAGAGCGGTTGATGAAGCTGATGTCGCCTATAAGGTCATTGAACGGCATTTCCTGCCGGATATCCTTGGGAACTTGCGGGCGTTCAGTAAGCAATCCGTCCGTTGCCCATCCTGTAATATCACCTATCGAAGAATTCCGTTAACGGGGAAATGCCGGAAATGTGAGGGAAAACTAAGTCTGACCGTACATGAGAAATCAGTGAAAAAATATTTGGATATCTCAAAGGAGGTAGCAGATAAATATCATATATCCCCTTATGCCTGTCAACGGATTAATCTGGTGGAGCAATCTATTGATTCCTTGTTTATGAGTGATAAAGTGAGAAAAACAAAGTTAACTGATTTTTTATGATACTCACTCTTTTTATACATAATGTTCATATAGGTTTGCATCCATCCTAGGATGAAAAAATAGGAGTGTTTATAAGAATGGATGATAGGACCTTGAATCAGATTAGCAAAAAAACATGGTATCGATGGTCATTTTACATTAACATTGTATTGTTTTTCATTATCGCTATCTTTTTCTATTTACTTATTGTTGATTCATATAACGCTGGAAGAGTTGCTAGCCTTGGTGGTGAAGTACTCTCTCAGGCATGGTTGATGATTGCTCGCGATGTCGCATTTCTTTCAATTGCACTTGCCTTGGTCTTTTTCCAGTTCTTCAGAAATCTCCTAACTATCATTCGACGATCTCTGTAACACTCTCCTGAGATTGGCAATGGCGAAAGATGTAGAATAGACTGGGGAGTTAGGCGTTCCCTGTTACCGGAAATCGCCTTCAGCCGGAGTTGAGCCAATAGGGCGGTGTAACGAGCAACATATGATCCAATTACTAACGATGAGACCCTGTCCTTTGGGATTGGGGGTGATGAATCTATATGGCCGGAGGGCCATATACTCATCTTCACTGCGGAAACCGGGTGAGACACGGAAGTGAGCAGCCTTACCGTAGACTACTAATGCTCAAAGGGGCAACGGGGTTGAGAAGGTTATTGGGCAGTCATAGGTTGAAACGTGCATCCACTTTGCGGGTTTCTACATCCGCTAATATTGCATTCGATAAGATGAAGAAATATTCCAGGAATCATGTGGGGGAATGAACCATCGCGTTAGTCTTAAAAGATCAAAACCTAGTTGCTTCGTGGCAACGCTTCTTTGATGAACACTACAAAGCAGCCATTGAGACAACAGCATTAGAGTATCCTGAAAAACGAAGTCTGTTTGTGGATTATTGGGATATTGATAAAACTGATCCATCACTTGCAGAGCTGCTTATTGAGGACCCAGTTAAAGCGATATTTAATGCAGAGGAAGCATTGAAGAATATTGATGTCGCCGGGGAGCAGGATATAACGCTTCATTTTCGGGTGACCAATCTTCCGGAAATCCAGCGTATCATCATACGAAATATCAGATCCAACCATCTTGGGAGTCTACGAGCAGTTGAAGGACTGGTGAAAAAACGAACGGAGGTCCGACCAAAACTGCAGATTGCCACATTTGTGTGTCAAAAATGTGGTGCAGCAATTCGCATTGAACAGGATGAGGATATTTTAAAGGAACCAACAGAATGCTATGAAGACCAGGGTGGTTGTGGACGTGTTTCATCGTTTAAACTCTCAACGAATCTCTCTAGTTTTATTGATTATCAAAAAATTGAGATCCAAGAAAATCCTGAAGGGTTACGAGGTGGTGCGCAGCCTGAGCGTATTAGTGTTCGACTTGAGGATGATTTGGTTGGTGAGATTGCGCCTGGGGATCGCGTGGTTGTAAATGGTATTCTTCATTCCATGCAGCGGAGGCGAGGAAGTTTTCGATTGACCTCGTTTGATAAGGTTGTTGAAGCAGTAAGTGTTGAGAATCAACAATTTGCGTTTGAAGAAGTTGAGATTTCTGAGGAAGATGAACAGCAGATTATTTCGATGAGCAAAGATAAAAAGATTTATGAGAAAATGCGGCAGAGCATGGCGCCGACGATCTATGGGATGGAAGTAGAAAAAGAAGCATTGGTGATGCAGCTTTTTGGTGGTCTATCCAAGCAGATGCCTGATGGATCTTACATTCGTGGTGATATCCATGTCTTGTTTATTGGTGATCCAGGTACTGCAAAATCTCAGATGTTACATTATATGTCTAAACTGGCTCCTCGTAGTATTTTTGCTTCAGGGAAAGCATCTTCTGCAGCTGGTCTTACTGCTGCAGCTGTTCGTGATGAGTTTGGTGAGGGGCAATGGACACTTGAGGCAGGAGCATTGGTGCTTGCTGATATGGGTATTGCTTGTATTGATGAAATCGATAAAATGGATGCACAGGACCGTAGTTCGCTTCATCAGGCTATGGAGCAGCAGGAGATATCTGTTGCTAAAGCTGGTATTAATGCAACGTTGAAATCACGGTGTGCAGTGCTTGCAGCAGCAAATCCAAAGCTTGGTCGATTTGATGATTTCATGCCGATTTCTGAACAAATCAATATGCCACCGGCGCTTCTCTCTCGTTTTGATCTTATTTTTTCTATTCAGGATAAACCAAGTACTGAACGTGATACGAATCTAGCAAAACATATTTTAAATACACATAAAGCTGGTGAGGTAAACGAAAATATCAAGAAATCAAAGGACACCGTGCATACTAGAGAAGAGCAGGATGCATTGTTCAAACCGGTTATTCCAATATTGGACCCTGAGTTTCTCAGAAAATATGTTGCATATGCAAAACGAAATATTTTCCCGGTGATGCAGGATGAGGCCATGCAAATCATTCGGGATTACTATGTTAATCTCCGTAATCAATCAAAGGATTCTGTTCCCTTCACCCCTCGTCAGCTTGAAGCATTTGTTCGTCTTGCTGAAGCAAGTGCAAGGGTAAGATTGAGTGAGGTTGCAACCATTGAGGATGCAAATAGGGGCATTCAAATTATTAATGAGTATCTGCGTCGTGTGGGTATGGACCGTGAAACAGGTCATTTTGATATTGATATCATTGCAACGGGTGCAAGTCATACACAGCATCAACGCATGCGTGCTGTTCTTGATATCATAAAAGGTATATGTGATGAATCTCCTGAAGGTACTGCGGGAAAACATGAGGTGCTAACAGAAGCGGAAGCCCATGGCTATGAAGCAAGAAAGGTAGAGGAGATATTGAATCGGATGAAGAGAAACGGGCAAATTTATGAACCCTCTCATGATCAGTACCGATTGACCTCAACATAAAAAAAATGTTGATTATAGTTTTGGCGAGGAAAGTTTTCCTAGTGCTTTTTTAGCTTGTTTACGTTGTTCTTCACCGATTTCGCTGACAACATAATCCAAAAAGGTGCTTTTGATATCATTCCAATTCAGTGTGGTGAGCCCGAAATCATGTTTTTTCTTCCCATGGGATGCCTTGTAGACAAATGGTGCCATTTGTCTGGTATCATGATTATCCATGTGAAGTAAATAATTTGCTTTTAATGCTTTTTTTTCCAGTAAATAAACTTCAAATCTCCTATTGAAATATTTATAGGAGGAATCTTTATCAAAATAGCGGTATTCAAATTCATATTGATTATTTATGGGTATTTTTCCTCGGTCCATACTGCATCTCACCCTGATTTAGTAATTCAATTGTGTATTAAAAAACTTTTGTCATAGAACTTGATAAATATGAAAAAAAAGAAGGAAATGAAAACGAAAAATCGTTTTCAAACTATTTAATCCGAGTAATAACTCGCTGGGAATGGTTCAGGTTTTAATCCCTTTCGTTCCCTGATTTGCCGGACGATGTCATCCTGAAGATTTCGGGGTAATGGTTCAAATCCAATGTTTTCCGTGTTCCAAAGAACCCGTCCACCGGTTGCTGATCGAATAGAGGATGCAAATCCAAACATTTCCGCAACAGGTGCTTTTGCATCAATATTGACCATGTCTTTCTCCGTGGTCATATCTCTGACAGCTGATCTTCGTTGATTCAATTCTCTGGAAGCATCTCCCATCAGATCTTGTGGGGTACTAATGAACACCTTTTGCATGGGTTCAAGAAGAATTGGTGAAGCGGTTGTGATTGCACCATAGACAGCATTTCGTACTGCAGGAATGACTTGTGCAGGCCCACGATGTATCGCATCTTCATGCAGTTTTGCATCAACAAGACGCACCAGCATCCCCTGACAGGGTTCAGATGCTGTTGGACCGCTTTTCATGACCTCAGCAAATGACTGAGCGATAAGCTCATGAATCTCAGAAAGATATTGAATACCCTTTGTTACATCAAGAAGCATGTTTAACCCCTGTATGGCGACAATTCCTTTGGCTTCATCTTTTGTCATTCCAAGGTCTTGTAATGTTTTAATGATATCTTTTTTGTGTTTTCGTACATTATCAGGAATCTCATTATTGTACAATGCCTTTATGATTTTTTCATCGAGTGGTTCAACTTCAATGTAGAACCGGTTGTGTTTATTTGGGGATTTTCCTTCAAATGCTTGTGGAGATTTCTTTGAAACACATTCACGATAGACCACGATTGGCTCAGAGGTTATGATTTCAACACCATATTCATTTCTAATACGGTATTCAGTGATCTCAAGATGAAGTTCACCCATACCACTCATGAGGTTCTCACCAGTCTCCTGGTTAATATTGACTTGAATACTTGGATCTGCTTTTGAGACCATTCGGAGTACTTCAATGAGTTTTGGAAGGTCCTTTGTGTGTTTTGCTTCAACCGCGACAGTAACTACCGGTTCTGATACATGTACAATCCGCTCAAAAGGTTCTGAATCAGGATCAACTGAAACCGTACTACCCGCAATAGCATCTTTTATACCAGTTACAGCAACAATGTTACCCGCACTGACAAAATCGACAGCAATCCGATCAGCTCCGACCATAAGATTTACTTGTTGCACACGGTTTGGTTTTGGTGCACCAACAACATAGACTGCTTGCCCACGTTCAATCTTTCCACTATACATTCTGCCAATAGCAACTTCACCAGCATGTGGATCAAGGACAATCTTTGTTATCATAAGTGAGAGTGGTCCATGATCATCAGTATTAATCATCCCTTTTCCAAGTTTGCTCTCAGGGTCCCCACGCCAAATGTTTGGAATACGATATTTCTGTGCATCCTTTGGAGAGGGAAGATGATCAACCACCATATCAAGAAGTACTTCATGAATCGGAATTTTCTTTGAAAGTTCCCGTTGTTTTTCTTCATGACAATAATCATAGATATCTTTAAAGCTCAGTCCAGATTTTTGCATATATGGTGCTGATATTGCCCAGTTATGGTATGCACTACCAAATGCGACACTGCCATCTTCGACTTTCACATTCCATTTTCCTTTGAATTGTTCTGGAACAGCTTTATTTAATAATTCATTGAATTTCATGATGATTTTAATGAATTGCTGCTGCATTTGTTCAGGAGTTACCTTGAGTTCATTGATCAATCGATCTACTTTGTTTACAAAAAGAACCGGTTTAACGTTCTCACGAAGCGCTTGTCGGATAACGGTCTCTGTTTGTGGCATTGCACCTTCTACCGCACAGACCACAACGACACATCCATCGACAGCACGCATTGCACGAGTAACATCTCCACCAAAATCAACGTGACCTGGGGTATCAAGCAGGTTAATGAGAAATTCTTTATCCTCAAATTCATGCACCATTGATGCTGATGCCGTGTTGATGGTAATCCCACGATCCTGTTCCTGTTCATCGAAATCTAAAGCGAGTTGTTTTCCAGCGAGTTCCTCACTCATCATGCCGCAGCCAGCAAGAAGGTTATCAGAAAGTGTAGTTTTTCCATGATCAATATGTGCAGCAATACCGATATTACGAATATAATCAAGCTTATTCATTAAATTTCTAGCTTTTTTGATATTATCTTCTTTCTTACCCATAACTAATGACCTCTAACAAATTTTTTATAAGAGTAATATGACCTTGTATGATTACCGAGCTGATTTTGCAACACGTTCCATCTCATTTTTCTTTGAGACGGCAAAGGACGATACATCATTATTTGCTGCTTTGATGATTTCCTCTGAGAGACAGTCTTCCATCCGTTTTTTGTTTTTATGTGATTTGGTCACGGATCCAATAGATATGTTACGTAACGCGATATCAAGTCTTCTTTGCGGTGAGGTATCCACTGCTTTAGGTACAAGGATGCCACCAAACCGAAGTCTCGTAGCTTCTTCCTTTGGTGCAGCGTTTTGTATTGCATCAACAAGGACTTGTAAAGGGTTTTTTTTGGTTTTCTTCTCAATGATATCAAAGCAATTTCGGACGATTTTATAGGATTTAATTTTTTTTCCGTTGTATTTCTCTGTGCGCATGACATTGTTGATGAGTCTTTCTACTAACGGTATTTTTGATTTTGCAAACATTTTATTTGCAAAGACCGCGCCCAGATAAATGTTCTCAGTGTCTAGATTGATATATCGAGCAAGTCCTTTGTCCTCAACTTTGACTTCCTCAGGATCATATTTATTTAATGAAGGGAAAAAATGCATCGTTTTTTGTTGTTGTTTTTGCTCAACCATATTATCGTCTCATTGCTTTTTCTATCTTTCCAGTAACCATTTGTCGAAGTGATACATCATTGACTTTGATGACTTTAAATCGAACACCAGGGATATCACCGTAACTTCGCCCCATTCTTCCACCAATACCTTCAACCATGACCTCATCGTGTTCATCAATAAAACTAATAGCATTATCTCCTGGAGCAAACGCGGTGATTTGACGGCCGTTTTTAATAAGTTGTACTTTGACACATTTTCGTATTGCAGAGTTTGGCTGTTTTGCTTCTATGCCGACTTTTTCTATAACGATACCACGTGCTTGTGCAGTTCCTTCTAATGGATCTGCTTTTTCTTTGAGATGTAGTACTCGTCGTTTGTAATGGCGGTCTTGCCATCGTTGTTGATTTTTGTCGTTTTTTAATTTGCGACCTGCATTGATTCCTTTGCCCATAAGTCACCTACTCGAGAAGAGTATGCCAGTATACAACTTTTCATATTTAAAAGCTACCTTTAGGATGGAGTAGCTGGGTCCAATTTGATGGTGCCTTTTTTCAAAGTCTTATTTAATAATGGAACAATACTACAAAGGTCCATACTTTTTACTATTCGCTAATTTTCGTTGGATATGTGCATAATGAAATGCATTTAATCCTCTCGCCAACAATAATATTTTATAATGCTTAAAGTATATTACTATAAAAATATTTATTAATGGATAATAAATACAGGGCGTACAATCCAATTGTTTTGGATGGAGGTTGCATAACATGTGGAGTGAATCTTTCATAAATAAAAAAAAATCAAGAGCATTTATAGCATTCGCTATTTTCATTGTAGGAATACTCATCATTCCAAATGCATTAATCATCACAGGTGCCGCAGATAATCTAGTCATTCAACCATTACAGTCTGATGATGATTTGAATAGAATAGCAGACACATTAGAACAAAAAATTCAAACGAATCGAGGAAAAACAATAACAGATGACCCTGAACAACTTGATATCATTATCAATTTTGATCATGCACCAAATAAAGAGGATATTGACATCATTGAACAGTATGGTGGAAGAGTCTATGACACATGGGACACCATTCTTTACGCGATGCATGTTTCTCTTCCAAAAGACCAGGTCTATAAATATGTGGACAATCGAAAAGATGTCGTGTTATTACAAGAGAACAATAAAATAAATACTACTCTAGAGTATAGTACCCAACAGATTCATGCTCGACCAACGGTATGGAATAATATTGACAATATTTACCCAGAAGGATATACCGGAGATCCAAATCATGCAATTGCAATAATTGATACGGGTATTGATGACACTCATCCAGATATTGCTCCCCGTATCATTGCGTGGACTGATTTCATTGGTGAATTTAATGACGATTCAACGGCAGATATTTATCTTACTCCCACTGATCGTCACGGGCATGGCACTCATTGTGCAGGCATTGCTGCAGGTGATGGCACGGCAGGTGGAATTCAATCTAATCCAGGGAAATTACCTCTCTCCTATGCAGATTATTTTTATTTGCAGGAGGGATATGGATGGTGGAATTATTATCCTATTGATACTACTGGTGGTGCTGCTTCAATCGATGCAACACTTTATTGGAAAATCGAGGTTGCTGGAGATGAGTATTATATCTGGATCACAAATGAATCTGGTAGCGGTGTTGGATACATAGTTGGAGATACAGAACCGTTACTTGCTTCAACAGATGCAGACATACCCTTTGGAGTACAAGACATCTATCGAGTTATTTTTGGAACAATTGATAACGAGAATCCTGTAAATGTTAATACCAATGGAACGAATCATGTAGGACAGGTCCGTACACCTATGAATGCATTATACGATGGGTATAATCTATTGACTGGTGTTGCTCCAACCTGTAGTTTGGTTGGTGTAAAAGTACTCTCAGATAGTGGAGGGGGTGAAGAGAGTGATGTCATCAATGGAATGGACTGGGTGTATCAATATAGAGAAGACTATATGATACGTGTAGCAAGTATGAGTCTTGGCGGTGCAGCAGGAGAAGTTAATCCACCTGAAATAACCGCGGTCAACAATATGGTGGACAACGGCATCGTTGTTGTCAGTAGTGCAGGAAATGATCAACAAGACGCAATCCCCTATGTTTCAAGTCCGGCTCTTGCAAATAAATGTATCGCTGTTGGATCAGTAAATGAAGACAATCAAGTTGCTTATTATAGTAGCATTGGGGATCCAGGGAATCTCTATATTAAACCAGATGTAGTTGCTCCTGGAGGAAGCTATCAAACAAAAAACCTTATTAATTCATTAGATACAAATGATGCAGAACATATCTATCGGTCAAGTAGTTTGTGTCATTTCCTTGATGAGGTCTTTCCAAATGATTATCAAGGTATGCAAGGTACATCTATGGCTGCCCCTCATGTTGCTGGTCTTGTTGGCCTTATGACAGATGCCTTAGATACATGGGACTATTCGTCTAATGAATATTCATTATTAATGAAAATGATTGTTTGTATGACAGCCTGCGAAACAAATATGCCCGGCGAGGATGCAAGCCCCACGCTTGATCGAGGAGGAAAAGACAGGGTTGAAGGATATGGTATTGTTTGCGCAGATGCTGCTATCGAAGCTCTTACAGCAAAACATTGTATCGGCACCTTAGATCAAGATATTCTTGGATCTGATCCATTGGATAAAAAAGTCTGGGCACGTCAGGTAAATCTTAGTGAGGGAAAACTATATACCTTTGGCGTTCAAGTTCCAGCAGGTGCAGATTATGATCTGTACCTGTATAAAAATTATCCTGCACTGTATGGAGATCCGATTATTCAAGCAAAATCAACAAGTGCACAATACGGTGGGTTTGAGACCATTAAATATAATTCAACCTATGATGGAATTCATTATCTGGTTATAAAATGGGTTGATGGCTCTGGGTCTTTTCAGATTTCATCATCCGTTGATGTTCCACCCCAAGGAGCTACAGGAGTTCCACTGTTCTCACCCCTAGGTGTGCTGCTAATGGTTGTAATGGTTTGCATTGTTGGATTTATAGATATCAACAGAAGGAAATAATTTTATATTATTATATATATTAAATTCTTGGTCTTGTTTGTATGATGCCGCGTATACAGGTTGATAAAAAAAAACCATCGTTCATAGAAAATATTCAATATCATATAAATAATAATAAGGAATCCATTCGATTCCTTTTCCTCTTTATTCTTTTTTCACTCTCATTTTTTATCTTCTATTTCCTTCTGCAGGACTATTTAAATGGAATCTTGTATTTCACAGCATTCACCGTCGGATTTGTTTCAAATGCCATTGGTTTATCTGTCACTGTGGATGGAGTACTCATTGAAATTGGCACGATGACCTTTGAAATTATCCATGAATGTACTGGAATGTTTGCCATAGCGATTTCGTTGAGTAGCATCATTTCATATCCTGCACAATGGAAGCAAAAAACAATTGGAATTATGTTTGTCATCCCTTTTATTTTACTTCTTAATCTATTTAGAATTCTCTTTCTTATTTATATTGGAAAATATCATATAGACCTCTTTGAAGTCGTTCATGCATATCTTTGGCAAGGGACTTTTATTATTTTCATTATTCTTGCTTGGTTTCTTTGGATCGATGTGGTGGTAAAACATGCGAGATAAACTTGTGTTCATTGGCAAATTTCTTTTATTTTCAACCCTGCTATTTCTTATTTGGATTTTCCTTGGTATATACTACCTTTTATTTCTTGCATATATCGCAACGCCAATTCTTCACCTCATGGGTTACGCTGTAGAACTTATTGTACATACCGATATTATTTTTTTATATCATGGAGCTGAACTAGGAATTACTAATGCGCAATTAACAAACTATAACATTATCCCATTTGTTGCATTAATCCTTGCAACCCCCATTCCTCTTAGGAAAATGGCACATCATGTAATTATTGGTATCCCTATCCTCTTTAGTTTTCATCTCCTAAATCTAATTGCTCATTTCCCCTTGTTTTTTAACGGTAATACTGTAGCTTCTTTTATCATATCATTTTCCGCGGTTACTCGGATGTTACTGCCATTTTTATTATGGTTTGCATTATGCTATGAATATGTGCTTTCTTCATTTCGATCAAAAAAAAAGAAGTATCGATGTCCACTCTGTGGAAAGGAAACAACCGGCATCCTGATGCATATCAATGATGTCCATAAAAATATTAAGGGAATGCAGCAAAAGGAGATTGAACAATTTAAAAGAAAATATCCAGAGCTTATCCAATAATATCTCTCTGTTCAAGGTATCAAGTTCATAGAGACAAGTTATATTGCCTTGCGTTGTCGTAACAGTTCTTTTCCTTTATCGCTGACATAGAGAAACTTTGATCTTCCATGTTTTTGTGATATGATAAGGCCATATGTATGCAAATGTTCTATGCGTTTTTGAGCGGTTGCTTTTGAGATAGAGAAATGTGAGCAGATGTGTTTTTGTGAGACAAAGACATTTTTTGAATTTTCTTTGAAAATATAGTCTAGAATGTTATAGAGAAAATCCTCAAGATAGACATCATTGATTTGTTGTGATGGAAGTGTACTAAATTCTTCTGATAAATAGCCAAGTTGTTCTGAGGAAATTAAGGCTCTATTGAATCGTACAAGTAATAACGCATGTTGTTTTCTTATGATATCATTGAGATGATAAAGGAAATTTAATACCTCATTGAAATCAAAGCGTGCGATCAGATAATCAATGCGGTCAAGACAGATAATTGGTTGCTTGTTTTTTGTGATAAATTTCTTTGTATCCTCTAGTATCTTTTTAAGGAAGGATGACGGCGAGTTAGATGAAGCGAAGGAATTATAAAGTGAGAGTGTGGCTTGTGGTTCCTTGCAAAGGGTCATGTATTCTTCAGGTATTTTTCTGGTGATAAAAAATCCCTTCCATCCATTTTCTGTTAGTCCTTTGAAGATATTGATCAGGGATTCAAGGGATGCATCATATATAATGTAACTTTTCCCAGGAATTAGACGGCCATGAACTTGATCTTGATGAGTTATATCCTGACAGACAAACACAACATCCGTAACAATTCCCTCTGATTTGACAGCGGAGGCAGATACAGACCATAATCGTTTTCCCCCGATGGAGCTGTTTACAATCAACTGCCTTAATGTGGAATCTTTATCGGAAAAAATAGCCTGTAAATAATTATGGATTTCTGATTGATTTTCAAAGAGGTGTGTAAGTTTTAATTTTCTACCTACAACCGTTTTTTTAGAATGCCCTGTATTTTGTGTTGCTGCTTCATTCCAAAGGCTTATTTCATGGTTGCGATCGACTGTAAAAATAATTTCACAGGTACTATTCACCATATTATCTAAGAATCGTTTTTGTTTGGAGAGGGTTTCCTTGAATTTTTGTTGTTCTGTTGCATCTCGGGAATTAACGATTAATCCTTTGATGATATTGTTTTTTAGTTGATTATTTCCAATGGATTCAAAATAATGATATTTGTTTTTTGCATCCTTTATTCGATACATAAGTTTTGAGGTCAAACCTGGTTTTTGTATGATTTCATTAAAATATTGTCTCACTCGCTCAATATCATCAGGGTGAATGTGTTCAAAGGTCTTTTTTCCAATGCGATCTGATGCTTTAAATCCAAGGATGTTTTTTAATGAGTTTGACTCATAGAGTATTGTTCCTTTATTGTCAATAACAGTAATGAGATCCATTGAATTTTCAATCAATGATTCATAATAGAGTTCCTTATGTTGAAGTTTTTTTTGTTCAGCTTTTTTCTCAGTGGTGATATCTCGAACAATAATCAATCCAAAGATTACTTCTTCGTTTTTGTTTCGAAATGTATAGAATTCATTTGAAAAAAACCGCCCATTTCGTTCATCTATAAACCTGCTAGGTTTATTTGTTTTTACAGCAGCTTCTGCGTGTTTTTTTCTTATTTCAGCTACTTTTTTTGGAAAATAATCCAAAACATTGTTCCCGATTAATTCTTCTTTTGTTTTTCCGAGGCTTTTTGCCATTAAAGCATTTACTTTTATAATCTTAAAATCTGCTTTTGCTTCACATATCATGACTAAGAATGGTAATGAATCAATAAATAAATCAAAAAATGAAGAAAAAGAATCAAATTCAAGAGGTATATATTCATTAATTAAATCATGTGTTTTGCTCATCATATATCTCCATTATATGTATTATAATTGAAATCAGGAGTATATACTTAACCATTTAACTAAAAAGTATGATTAAATCACGTTTGAAGGTTTATATTGAACAATAAAAAATAATATATATTAAGATAGTAATATTTATTGGTTGAATATGTTCTCTGCGAAAAAAAAATTAAGCAGTATTATTGTTTTCTTGATAGTGTTACAATTAAATATACCTTATTTTGTATCAACCGCTCAAAAAGAACCTATTTCCGTTGTTTTGAAAAATGATGGGTTTTTTGCAGAGAATATCACCCTAGAAGACGATGCATTTCATAAATCAAATACGCTCATTCATATTGAAACATGGTATTTTGATGCAAAATTTGATAATAATAGGACTATTGTTTTTGTCTATTGTCTATTTCAAATATACAATAAGGGTTTTCTTCTTCATGGAGTCTATGTCTATGAGAATGCAACTATTGAGTTTATTGACCGGAACATAACTAGATTGAACTATTGTACGATCTCTTATGATAAACCCTCTCTTTTAATTGGTGAGTCCCATTGTATTCAAGGATATATTGATAATGACACCGGGGAATGGAAATATAGTATTCGCATGGTAACAAAAGAGGCATTGATCAATCTAAGTTTTACCCAAACTGCTGCTGGATGGATGGGGACGCATCTTCTGGGCTGGTGGCTTGCCATTCCACATTTTAAGGTAACCGGATGTATTGAAACATCAGAAGAAATACTTCAAGTATCTGGTACCGGTTATCATGATCATAATCTGTATCCATCAAATGTTGCCTTTCTCACTGATGGATATCATTTTGGTAGTTTTGGTGGGGACCAGCTTCGGATAACCTGGGCTCGCTTGCTCAAGGATCATCAGTCTCCCGAGGTTTTTGCTTTACTCAGCGAAGGTGAGTCAAGATTTTCTTTGATACCTGCGGATGATGTTCAAGTATCCGTTCATGAATATCTGTTTGATCATGGGAAAAAAATACCAAAGAAATGGAGTATAACCGTTAATAATGAAAACGTAAACATTAATCTTTCAGCAACGATAATCGATGCACATTTCATAAAGATAATCGGAGTGAGATATTGGCGGTATCATTTACAGGTTACTGGTACGATGCAGGTGGGTTCTCTTATCGAGCATATCAACACGAAAGAGATCTCTGAATTACTGTATTTCTTTTAACATCAAAGTACAGGATAATTGATGCCTCATAGGGTTAGGTGTGCTGGGTATCAAATACCGCATAGATAAGATAATGATCGCTTTGTTCACTAGTTACCTCATCCATGATACCTACTTGATAAAAATTATCCAACGCTTCCTCATTGACAATGATGCGGTCATAGGTGTTATTACTACTTGCAACAGTGGTATCAAATGAATCAGTAATCACCCAGGTCCAATCCGTGAAATGTTGTTTATGTTCCTCATCATAATATGATCCATCAGCATTCAGATCACCAATGAGTATTGTATCGGTTGTTGGCTGACCTATGATTTGTTCCACAATGCTTAATTCATGATCAACATCATCAGGGTCACAATGGATGGTAAATAAGGTTACAGTCCAGTTGTTCACCTGAAAGCTTGCTTGATATGGTGGTCGTTGCATCTCTGATTGATATTCGATGGTATAATCATGTGTTGAGACTAAGGTTATTGAGGGAAGATAGAATATAGCATATTGCTCTTTTGAACTAGTTTGACCAGCTCGTTGACTAATAATGTATGAATAATTTGAGAGTTTATTAGCTAATGTTTCAATAGCTGTTCCTTCTTTATCTCGTATCTCTTGAATAATGAAGATATCATAATCATCCAATGTTTCTGCATAATATGAAAGTAAAGCATCATTTGCTGCTTTTGTTTGACCAAAGATCTGAAGGTTCCAACAAGCAATCGATACTGTTGATGGAGGGGTTTGATCTGTTTGTTGAGAATCATTCGTTTGATTAGAAGAATCAAAGCTTTTCAGCTCAATGCATCCTTGAAAAAAAATGATGAAAATACAGAGAAGTACAATTATAATTCTCTGGTAGTCTCTTCGCATCTGTTCCTCACCTCACTAAACAACACGACATCATTTATAAAGAAAACTCATTCATTAAATTGTAATTCAATAGAAAAATTTGCTTTTTATTATACATAAGACTTATATTCTCAGGGGACAATAAGAAACTAAAGAAAAAGGACCCACTATCAATGAAAAGAACACTTTTTAATGTACTCATCCTTGTTACGTTTGGAGCGCTCATTCTAAGTAGTGCTCAGAGTGTTTCATTTCCAGTTTATGAAAAAAACTCAACATCCGTATCAATTCAGCACTCTTCTCAAAAAATACCAACTAAGGAGGATACGGAATACTGGGCTTTGATTATAGCCGTTGGTGAGTATGAACATTGCCCCGATATGAACAGACCGAAAATGCTTACGGAAGCCGCACGGTTTTCCCAACTTTTACCATTTTTCATGAACTGGGATACCACTCATATGAAGGTGATCACTGGTGAAGATGCAACTGTTGTAAATATCTATCAAGGTTTCAAATGGCTTGATGACATGGAAGATGAGAATGACGTCTGTCTTATCTATTTAACCACCCATGGGTTTCCACTTTGGTACGATCGCCCCCCATTTGATGAAGCAGATGGAAAAGATGAGGCGCTAGCATCATACCGAGGTTTCCTCCCCTATGATAGTCCATTTCGTTGGGAATTACTCTCAAATCCTTTTGGTATCATTATTGATGATCAGTTCAATAGATGGTTCAATGCATTAGAATCCAATTCGATCGGTGTTATCGTTGATAGTTGCCATAGCGGTGGGTTTAATGATAATTTCAATAGATGTATAGAAAAAAGTACCTCGTTTTCCTCAGAATTTGCTCAGGAAATCACTGCTCAAAACCGCATTGTGCTCACCTCTGTTTCAGAAGAAGATATTTCCTATGGGTCATATTTTAGTCATTATCTTATTGATGGGTTTCAAGGATCTGCAGATAAAAACTATGATGGATGTGTAACCATGGAAGAAGCATTTTATTATGCAAAAAACAAGGTTGAATCATATACTTCTATGAAGCCACAAATATTTGATCAGTATCCAGGTGAACTTAAAATAACTATAAAAAATACTATCTAATGATGAGACATAAAAGGAAATTTATAAGAGCATTATCTTTATTCAACAAATATTTGAAGAAAGGATGTTCCATCTCATTAAGAAGGGAGAGAAGAGAAAAGTCTGGGAGAAAACTTCTCTTTTTTTGCGATTGAGATGGGATGGTGATGCACTCTAAACAAAACCAGCCCAGACTTTTTTGATTGCTTCCATCACCACAAATCCACACCTTCTTTAAGTACCTTTTTCGCAGGTGGATATGCAGTTATGTTCCCGTATGAAAATCCCGGTAAATTTTTGCAGTTTTTTTATAGTTTATTTATGTTTTTTTATTAAATCAGGCAGTAGCGTAAATACATTAAAACCTTGAAAAATAGACATCTTTTTAATGGTGCAGTCATTGTCGTTTTTCTGGGTGGAGATGAGATGGATTCACATATAAAAATCACGTATACCAAACCAAAGCAACTTCCGTTATTCGAAGAACAAGATGATGGACATTTAACCCGTTATTCATTTAAGAAAAAAAGAGAATAAAACTCACCCTTTTTTTAACAAAGATAACGGATCGTTTTATTTTTTATGCAAAGTGATTTTGATGCTAAAATATCGGAAGAATATAGCGTAAAAAACCGATTGATTTCAATGCTTGTTCCTTCTGTATATTGAATAGTAATTGGTGAAATAATTTCTTGAAATGAGGCATTGGTACCTATATCCTCATAGATACGGATATGATATGCATCTTCGCGGCCGAAATCTAAATAGACTTCTGTGGTGGCATCGCTCATCCCTGAACATTCCACTGGTATCCATCCTTGTTTCCCGTAGGTTCCACCGACAAAGACATCAACCCAGGCATGACCGACACTCGTAACTGTTCCATCTTCCTCTGAAAGAAGATAACCTCGGACAAATCGTGCTGGAATATCTAATGCTCGGCAGAGCGAAATATATAATGAGCTAAGGTCATCACAGTCCCCGGTTTTTGTCTGTAAAGTTACTGCTGCTGGTTGAATGGTAGGATCAGTATGTGTTTGATAGTTGGTGTTTTGTTTTAACCAAATGAAGAGTTCCTTTGCTAGAAAAAAGGAGTTTGTAGTATTTGCTTTTGTTTGAATGTTCTCTGCAATCGTTTGTATGTTTGGATCATGAGGATCGATGATTCTTTCGGTCTCATTACCCTGAACTTGTGTGTATTGGGTAAGAATCGTTGGGTACATATTCTTGATTTGTTGAAGTGTAAGTGCTCCTGATCCAGTGAGATCTGATACAAGATAATCATCGATCTGTATGCTTGCATTTACTCCAAGTTGATCATTAAAAGTAGTGAATGTACTGAGATTCCAAAAGACAATGGTATTATCTTCTTCAGAGTACGAGGTTGCATACGCAGAATTGAGAATATTTGTTTTATAGACAGAACCATTGAACGGATTAGGAAGTGCATCATAATAAAGGAGAGTGAATGGATCTGGGCTAGTAACATTTACTGTATATCCATATGCGAAATGACAGAGGACACAGGTTGGTTGTGCTTCATAGGTTATAATATCCTCATCGGGACCTGGAAATATATTCGTACAACCACTTAACCCTAAAAAAAGTATACAACAAAGACAAAAGCATCCATAGAGAACTATGTTTTTTTTCATCACCACACCATCCATCCCCAACATTTGAAATTATTTCAATATTTCCATTCTTTTTGTTTCTTGTTTCTGCTTTATCTATGTTTGGATAATCAATGGGAAAATCAATATGAAAAAAGGAGAAAAACTGGTTTGAAAACAACCTTTTTAAGAAAAGAAGTAGGCATATATAGGGCTCATGACTTCACTTTTGTTTGTATCTTATGGAATGGTATCTGTTGTATCCACTTATCATTCTTGCAGGAGTGGCAACTGGATTTATCAACACACTTGCGGGTAGTGGATC
>Ga0180430_10000398_pt1 | contig 47690 bp, 52 predicted proteins | sample SS_ome_9_FD_132999 | JGI IMG/M metagenome (GOLD analysis project Ga0180430, IMG submission 132999) | Hypersaline lake sediment archaeal communities from the Salton Sea, California, USA - SS_1_S_2 metaG | ecosystem: Environmental > Aquatic > Non-marine Saline and Alkaline > Hypersaline >...
TTCATCAAGACCTGGCTCGACAAGCAGTTGGAGGTCGGCTTCCGACTGGCCAGCGGAAACAACACCAGCCCGCAAAGCACCAACCAGACGTTCACCGGCGGATTTGGCAAGAAGAGCATCTGGATCGATCGGGCCTACGCTAAGTATTCGCCTAACGCCGTCCCTGGCCTGACGGTCATTGGCGGTAAGATTCCCAACGTGCTGGAGCATACTGACCTGATCTTCGACAGCGACCTGAATCCGGAAGGGCTTGGTGTCATGTACCATCGCGAGCTGTGCAAGATTGACTTCTTCGGGACTTTCGCACACCTGCTGGCACGCGAAGGCCGCGGCGGGCATGACACCGTACTAAACGTATACCAAGGCGGGATCAGGGCACCCCTGCCGTGCGGAGCCAAAGCCACGGTCGCGGCGACCTGGTACGACTTCGAGAACTACGAGGACCTCGGCGTTGCGGCCAACAGTTGGAATCGCAGCACGCGAATGATGAACCTGTTGGCGAAGGTCAAGTTCAAGGCGCTCGGTCTGCCCTGGCAGGTCTACGTTGACTGGGTGCACAACTCAATGGACCACGATCCTGACCCGCGTTTCTCGAATTCCGACGACGGATACGCTTTCGGCGTGAAGGTCGGTACGAACAAGAAGCAGGGCGACTGGTCGGCGGGGTATCAGTACAAGTACATCGAAATGAACGCGACGCCCGCGATGCTGAATGATTCGGACTTCGGCGGGACCAATCTGAAAGGCCACGTGTTCAAGGCCAAGTACAGCGTCACCGACTTCCTGACAGCCGGCGGCGCGGTGTTCCTGACCCGTCCGATCGAGGCGACAGGTGATCGGAACGACTTCCTGTTCCAGTTTGACCTGGCCTGGAAGTTCTAGACGCATAAGCCAATCAGACGATTCCCACTATGGCCGGAACGGGTGATTCGACCCGTTCCGGCCCGTGTTTGTCCGGCAGACCTCAAGGCTCGTTGTTCGGAGATTCGGTAAGATCCAGATCGCCGGCCTCAAACTGTTCGACGGCTTGCGACACCGTGCCGGTTGCGCCGGTGAATACGTTAACTCCGCCGGCGCGGCAGGTCGCCAGAGCCTTGGGGCCGATTCGACCGGTGATGACCGCTTCGGCTCCGAGCTCGATCACTCTTCTTCCTGACTGAATGCCCGCGCCCTGGGAGGCGTTCAAGTTGACCGTGTTGTCGACCGCGAGCATCTCCCCACTTTCGGTGTCGATCAGGATGAAGCATTTCGCCCGCCCGAATCTTGGGTCCATAGTCGATGTCAATTCCGTTCCTTGTGCCGTGAGCGCCAGTTTCATGCGATCTCCTTCCGGTGCTGGATTCCACTGGAACCGCTGCAAGCGACATGCCAACGCCGTATTGCCTGTGTATTTTGCTGTATGCAAGCCGAAAGCTGTCTGATTATTGTGCAAAACGCAATTGTCAACTGGCTAAGAGAATGCAGGATGCACGAGTATGTTTTAGGCGAGCTTGTTCGGTACTCACTTCAACCTGTTAAATAGCAAGCACTAAGCACCTCTGTGTCGCTCTCAGAGAGGTTTGGCACGCCAATTGACCATCTCTGTTGTGATGAAGGCGGTGAGCGAGATGATCGAATACAAGAATGCCGACGCGACAGGGAGACCCGCAATGCCGGATCGAGCAAAGGCCTCTGGTTCCGGTGAAGTGCTCGGACAGTGTTTGTGCCTCATATGCGGATATCGGACTGATCACCTTGTCGGGTCGCCGTGCAATCGGCAGTTGTGTCCCGAATGCGGGACAATGATGACAAGAGCGTTAGGCGGGGCTTAAAGGAGATTCAAGATGCCGGGTAGAGATCAGACGGGACCAGCCGGGATGGGTCCCATGACAGGAAGGGCCGCCGGGTCGTGCGCCGGGAATACTGAACCGACGCCTGTGGTCCGCGGTCGAGAACGAGGTTTTGGCGGAAGGGGCTTCGGTTTCGGAGCCGGTCGGCGCCGCAGGTTTCGGACAAGCGGATTCTTCGGTCGACGACGTAGCGACGCGATTGAATCGACCGGGACATCGGAGCCGCAAATCGATGACCTCAGAGCGCAGATCGAGTACTGCAAGGAAACCCTGGAGAGAATCCAGGAGCGGATCGAAGAACTGCGGTAGGAACCGCAGCGGCGGTTCAAGGCGAACTAATGAAGATAGCTGTCGCAAGCGGCAAGGGCGGTACCGGCAAGACGACGGTGGCGACGAATCTGGCGTACGTCGGATCCGCCAACGGTCGTTCGATCGCCTATCTCGATTGTGATGTCGAAGAGCCCAACGGCAGCCTGTTTCTCAAGCCCGAATTCGGCGCGGCGTCCTCCGCGGGAATACTGGTCCCCAAAGTCGACGAATCGAAGTGCGATCTATGCGGAGCCTGCGGGGAGATCTGCAGGTTCAGCGCCATCGCCCCGGTCGGTCGGACGGTGCTGGTATTCAATGAGCTTTGTCACGGATGCGGCGGATGCCGGCTTGTCTGCCCGACCGGAGCGATCGAGGAGGTGCTGCACGAAATCGGAGTTGTCCGGATAGGTTCGGTCGGTTCGATCGCGTTCGTTGACGGACTGCTGAATGTTGGACAAGCCATGAGTCCGCCGGTGATCAAGGCTGTCAAAGCGGCCGCTCCGGCGGCGGAGATCACTATAATCGACTGCCCGCCGGGCACGTCCTGTCCGGTGATAGAGAGTCTGCGCGGATGCGACTACCTGCTGTTGGTGACCGAGCCGACGCCTTTTGGTCTAAACGATCTCAAGCTCGCGGCCGCGATGGCCCGGGAAATGCGACTTCCGTTCGGAGTTGTGGTCAACCGCGCCGGACTGGGCGACAGGCACACCGACATGTACTGCGACGAAAACGACATCGAGATACTCGTGGAAATCCCGGACGATAGGAAAATCGCCGAGGTCTATTCGCGAGGACAGATCGTCAGTGAGGCAATCGCGGACTATCGCAGGGTATTCGAAACGCTCCTGGCCAAGATCGAATTCATAGCGAGCTGACATGAAGGAACTGGTTGTAATCAGCGGAAAAGGCGGGACCGGCAAGACTTCGCTTGTCGCGTCGTTTGCGGTGCTGTCGTCGACGGCGGTGCTGGCCGACTGCGACGTCGACGCCGCGGACCTGCACCTTGTCCTGGCCCCGAACGTTGTCGAGACCTGTGAGTTCTCCGGCGGCTTGAGGGCGTCGATTGCCCCCGATCTCTGCACGGCCTGCGGCAAATGCCGCCAACTGTGCCGGTTCGACGCGGTTTGCGACGACGCCGGCGGGCCGCGTATCGATCCCATAGCGTGCGAAGGATGCGGCGTGTGCGCCCGATTCTGCGACGCCGGCGCGATAAAAATGACCCCGGCGGTAAACGGCCAGTGGTTTGTCTCCGAGACCCGCTGCGGACCGATGGTTCACGCCAGGCTTGGGATCGCCGAATCCAACTCCGGAAAGCTGGTCAGCGTCGTTCGCGACGAAGCGCGGCGGATCGCCGAAGACCGGGGGTGCGACCTGGTGATAATAGACGGCTCGCCGGGGATCGGCTGTCCGGTCATAGCCTCGATAGGCGGCGCAGATCTTGTCCTCGTTGTCGCCGAGCCGACAGTCAGCGGCGTTCACGATCTCCAGCGCGTCGCCGAATTGATCGCCCACTTCGGGCTTCGCGGCGCGGTCTGCGTGAACAAATGGGACATAAACGAGGAAATCGCCGCTCGGATTCAGATCCGAGCCGAGGAGTTGGGATTGATATTCGCCGGGCGAATTCGTTACGACCGGACGGTGACCGAGGCCCAGATCGCGGGACTGTCGGTTGTGGAATACTCGGCAAACGGGGTCGCCGCGGAGACAAGGAGCCTCTGGCGCAATGTCGGGGCGTTATTGAACACGGCTGGAACAACAAGGAATAACACGAAATGAAGATTGCGATACCTCTGGCGTCAGGACGCCTTTGCATGCATTTTGGACACTGCGAGCAGTTTGCGCTGTTGGATACTGACGAGAGCAACAGCATCGTCGGCAAGACGCTGTTGACCCCGCCGCCCCACGAACCCGGCGTGCTTCCGGCCTGGCTCGGCGAGCAGGGCGCCGACGTGATAATCGCCGGCGGAATGGGCTCGCGGGCTCAGCAGTTGTTCGCTCGGAACAATATAACCGTTGTCGTGGGGGCGCCGGCCGACGAACCGGAGCAGCTTGTCGCGGCGTACCTCGGCGGCAGTTTGGAGACTGGAGCCAATGTCTGCGACCACTGACGACAAGCAGCCCGCGGCGACCGTCGATATGCACAAAAACTGCGTGGTCTGCGGATCGTGCAACGACAGAGGTCTCCACGTGCGGTTCATCCCGCTGTCCGGCGGCGGAGTCCAGGCGTTCTTCCGCTGCGACAGGGAGTTTGAAGGCTACCGGGGCAAGATACACGGCGGGGTGATATCCGCGCTTCTGGATGGGGCTATGACGCACTGTATCTTCGCCAGCGGAGCCGCGGGGGTGACCGGCGAATTGAAGGTGCGGTATCGCCACCCGGTGCTCGTCGGTCGGACCGCGATCGTGCGCGGTCGGATTCAGCGGGAATCCCGACCGTTGTATATCACCGAAGCCGAACTTATACAGGACGGACAGGTCAAAGCTCTCGCTACGGCGAAGTTCATGGCCCCCGAGCCGACGGAGCAGGCGGCTTCCTGAACGATCGGAGCCATACAGTGCTGGCGCCGTGACGTGATTCGACGGATAATCACCGCAACATGCCCGACAATCGCGGACAACCTGTCGCCGGCCCCAAATGGGGTCTTGCGACCGCCGCTTACTTCACCGCATCGGTCGCGGTGCACATCCTGACGTATCGGCGATTCGAGATAGCGGAGGTGTCGTTCGCGACCTGCTGGATCGTTGCGGGCTTGCTGATTGTCGCGGGAATACTGGTGTACTGCGCGGCCTTGTTGAGCCTCAGGAAGGGGATATCCAGAGGGGCTCTGGTCACAAGCGGACTGTATTCGATCGTTCGTCACCCGCTGTACGCTTCGGCGATCCTGCTTATCGTGCCCGGAGCGGCGATCGCGTTTCGATCGTGGCTCACGCTTCCGGCCCCGCTGGTCGCCTACGCGGCGTTTCGAGTGTTCATTCGGGACGAAGAGGCTGCTCTTGTCGAACAGTACGGACCCGAGTACGAGTCGTATCGCGACAGGACCAACGCAATATTCCCGATCCGGCTCCGAAGGACCCGGCGGTGATCGGCGGCTACTGTCGGCGGATCTTCCTTGCTCTGTCGGGCACTACTCCGAACGGGCGGCTCGCGTCGGGGATGAACAGTCCGACGTCGACGGGGCAGACTCTTGTCTTGAGTATCTCCGCAGCCATCGTACTTGGCGCGATGGGGCTCGGAATGGTCGGCTGGGTCAAGCGGCGCGAGAAGCAGGGGTAATCGCGACAGCCTGATAGACGATTACATGTGCTTGTCTTATGAAGAAACCGGCATAGACGTGATATAATCCGCGGTCAATCCGTATTCGCTGTCGCTACCGGCGGTGTGTGACCGATCCTGGTTCCGCCAAATCCGGTCACACGTGCCTGAGCGACGACATCGAATTGACGCAGTCTTCCAGCAGATCGCGTAACGAAAGCATTCCCACGGGTTTGCCTTTGTGGACTACGGGCATGTGTCGTATGCGGCGGTATTTCATTTCTGCAAGTACGTCGATGACGCGGGTCCCGGGTTTGCAGGATGCGACATCCCTGGTCATAATATCCCGTACCGGCTGAAAATAAGTCTCGGGGGACGCGTTGCCGATCCACCTGATTATGTCGCGTTCGGTGACAATGCCGACCATCGTGTCGTCATCGTCGTCTGCAATGACAACAAGGCTCCCGACATTGTGTTCGCACATGAAACTTGCGGCCAGAGTTACTCTCTCATGCTGTGTAACAGCAATTAATTCAGTGCTTTGGGCCTCTTTGGCCCCAACGGTGTCGGCGAAACTCATATTAGGTATTCCCTTTACCCGGCCCTTGTTAACCATGCCTGGCGTATCGTACGGCGCCTGTATATACATATAGTCGACTATCGATTGACGGGTCTTGAGATATTATAAGGAAACATGATGGGACGGTCTAAGATCAGGTGTGGGCTGAGTATATGACGCCGCATATGAGGGAAGCGGAAAATGATTGGCATCCACAAGGATCGGATTGTAACATGTGGATAGGTATAGTTCGGAGGCGTTTGAAGAAGGAGGAGAGAAAGGTGAGTGATTTCGGAGCAGTGTCCAGCGTGAATATGGCCGACCGTCGCGGCCCGATGACAAATACGGCCGACACGTCGCACGCACGGTCAGGCCGGCGGACTCAAGCGGCGTCCCGGCAGGATGTTAACCCCCCAGTCGCCGAGCAGTCGTCCGGCGCGCTGGCGAACTTTTCAGACGGGCTGCGCGAGTTCGCGTTCGGCGTACTGAGCCCCGGAAGCGGTCTTGTCGGCGAGAAGACCTACGAGACGCTGGTCTCGCAGACAATGGACAATATAAAGAGGGAGTACGACGGCGCGTTATCGGGATTCTGCGATAATCTGCGCAATCTGGCCCAAGACGTCCTGAGTCCGGATCCGGGAGGCTCAGGCGAATCGGGCCACAAGGGATCGCATTCAGTTACGATGGAGAATCTGAATAAGCAGTATCAGGGCGTTAATGCCGAGCTCAGGCGGGCCCTGCGCGAATACGCCGAATTGGTCTTCAGCGGCCTGGCTCCCGAAGGCTTGATCGATGCCGGAGCCAAAGACTCTGACGCCTCGAATGCCGATGGTCAACAAGTGAATCTGATGATCTGACTTGAACTTACTGTCTTCAGCCGGTGACAATAGGGGACTGGTGCGACAATCATGGACGCTGCCCTATTGACCTGCATTTGTGGGATGTCCTCGAATTCGGCGACCGAGCCGGCCCTATTGCTATTGCGGTGTCTCGGGAATCCGTTGCCGACAGCATCGCCCTGAGAGCCGCATCCCTTCCGGTGCGGCGCTTTGAGGCCGCGGCGATCAGACCGTCGGTCTTCAGCAGCTTGTCCAGGCGCCGGCGGAGGAGGTCCGCCAGGCCCAGCAGCTCCAGGCTCGCGGGGCGCGACAATAGAAACATGGCGACAAATTTGCGCGGGAACTTGGCGTGCATGAATCCATATCGTAGACTATCGTTGATGGAAGAGTATTGGGATTCAAGCTGCGCGCAAAAGAGCGCGCGTGAGGGACATTATGCCCGGAAAAAGCGCATCGGAGACCAACAGGCCAACCCGTGCCATAGTTCACGTGCCCCGCAGACCGGATCGGCGTGTCGCAGCCGCGGTCTATGTCGACGTGGACAGACGCCCCGGCGGGCTGAGATGCGACGGACGATGTGCGGCGAGATACGAACAGAACCTCAAGGGGAGCATTTCAGAGATACCGGCGATAATCGTCAACGTCACCATATGATTCGACAATCAGCGGTCGCCGTGCGGCCTGGTCGCCGGGTGCGACGCCGGTTTCAGCGGAGCCGGGACGCAATACGCGCGGAAATTTCCGATGTACGGACCGACCGGATGCTTCGGCGGTTCGTTCAGCCCCGCGGCGATGAAGGCCTGCAGTTTTGATCCCCGCCATTGCGCCCCCGCGGTGCGCGTGCAGAAGACGGCAGTATCCGGATTGACCCAGGCGTGTCCGATAAACACGCGTTTGGCGCGGGTGACGAATGACCAGGCGGTCCACTGTGCGGGCCTTTCGGATCGGGCGGGAGCCGATCGAGCGATCGGCGTATCGGGCCTGCCGTCGCCGGTTGAATCGCAATACGCCACGTAATAGAAAGCCCCCAGCGCGCCGGCTTCGGCGTGGGCCATCGTCACATGATAGGTTCTTCGTCCCCGCTCGGGGGGCATCGCCCAGACCAACTGTCGATGGGCCGGAGCCGCGATGGGCTCTATGGGCTTTGCTGTCCCGACTGCCGATTTCCACTTGTCGTCTAGCCGCGAAATGGCGACTGTTCCAGTCGGAGCCGGGAACTTGAGCGGCTTGGGGTCCTTCAGCTTGAAGTTTTTGCCCAGTTGGCCTTCTTGGGCGAGTTTCGCCAGCGCCTTTTCGTGCTTGAGAATCGAATTGTCGATCCGTCGCTGCACGTTCCGGACGGCCGCAAGGTCCCAGCGCTTCTTTCCCGCGCGCGGCGTCCCGGCATGTTCGAACATGTCGGCTTCAACGTCGATCGCCGCCCAGCGCCAAAATGTGCGCCGGTTCCGCAGATCATACAATGACGCCAGCAGCGGGTGACGCCGACCCGCGCGGGGCCTCATTCTTACCTTGCGGCGCAAATCGTCGGTGCTCAAGACGCCGGCTAGCTTCTCGACGCGGTCGTACGGATTGCCGATCCAGGCCTTGCCGTCCCAGGTCAGTTGCGTGCGGTAAGTCCGATCCAGGCTGCTTTGCCGGGATATGGACCTCCGGGTCGAGAGGATCCGAACTCCGCCTGACGGGTTACTTGAGCCGACAGTCGCGATTCGGAGAACGCTTTGTACGCCCTTGTTGCTTTCGGGGACCTTTGGCAGATCCGCCAGCCGCTTGTCGGCGTAGAGCACCTGGTAGTAGACCGATCCGAGCCGCAGATCGCTTTGGGCCGATCCGGAGGGGCAAATGCAGACAACAACCGTTGCGACGAGAACAGTCGCAGTCAGTCTGATCCGATATGGACCGGCGTTCAACATCCAGGGCGCCTTTCTAATCAGTACGCAGATTATCCCTACCCATCCTATCGACAGGCCCCCCGGAGGAACTTGATTGTTCCCAAGGCGGAAAGTTCTTCCGGGGGCGCGGAAGAATCTTCCGCATCTCCCCAGCTCACATGCCGGGCTTCCGCAGAGCCGCGGGATCGGTGCGTGCACCTAAGATGTGTCTGCCGCGTATGTTATGGCCGGGGCGATCAAGTTTCTTACGGGATTGGCACACCGCTTGCATATGAGGTGAGCGATATAGCCGGTCCGTCCGGCCTGCGATTATGAATGCATCACTAGCAAACTTGACAGCGCCGCCCAAGTCCGCGGCGAATGCTGCGCCGGCAAAGAAGTCCCCCGGCCGCGCTGTTGCCGACAGGTCCGATCAGCAGCCCAAAGCCGCCGCACATCCCGATGCGGACGCCAAGGCTCGTGTGCGACCCGAGACGCCTGTCGGTCAGGTCGAAAGCAAGCCTGCGGCCAATAGCCGAAAGACCGACCGGAAAACAGACAGGGCCAAGCTGACCGGCGAACAGACCGTTCTTACCGATCAGAATGTCGTCACCCAGCATGTCGCCAAATCCGCTCCCGTAGGTTCCGAAGCGGTCTTCGCGGCGATCCTTCAGGCCGCCGGGCAATCGGACCCAGCCGTCGCCGGCAAGAACGCCGCACAAACCAAGGCGATCGCCCCCAACGCCGGCCAAACCGAGCCGCAGGTCGGAGCCAGGAGCCAGTCGGCGACCCCCGAGCTTGCGTTGAACGCTGCTGGGGTCAATGCCGCGAAACTCGAACAGATTGCTCACTCGGCCAGCGCACTGGCCGCCAATCACCGCGAGATTCTCAAGGCTTCGGCAAAGGCCTCTTCGATCGAGGGATCTGAGAGCCAAAGCGCTTCGGCGATCATGAAGAACGCCTCACGATCCGCCGCCGACGATGCGGGAATTGCGATGCCCAAGACTGCGGTCGATCCCAATACCGCGGTCGACGGCGAAGCCCTGAAGCGGTTCTCGCTCGGCCTGAAGCAGGGCGTCCAGCCCGCCGGAGCCAAGACCGGTCAGGCCCCCGGGCCGAACACCGGAGCCTCGGTCCGCAACAGCGCTAAGCTCCAGAACAACTCGTTGCATCAGGCTCAGATCGCCGGACCTGACGGACCGCACATCTCTGCAAGTCGGTTGGCTGTGCTGTCGCAGATGACCGATCGTCAGGCGAAAACATCCGTCAACGAGTTTTCCGGACCGGCCGCCGGCCGCATTATCCCCCAGACCGCGGCGCCGACTGAAGGCGTATTGTCCGCTGAAGCCGCAGGCCCCAGAGCGGTTGAAACCGCTTCACCGGTCAGGCAGATCGCCGACGCTTTCCGCGCCAGCGCCGATCGCAACGGACAGGAGATCGTGATCCGATTGGATCCTCCGGAATTGGGCAGAGTCTGCGTCAAACTGCGTATGGACGGAAACGAGGTCCGCGGAGTGCTCGACGTGGACAACCCGCGAACGCTCAGCCAACTGCAGCGCGAGGCCCCGAACATCATCGGGCGTCTGACTGAGGCCGGCGTTGAAATGAAACGCATGGATGTTTCGCTCAGCCAGGACTCCCAGCGCGATTCGGGCTGGTTTTCGCAGCAGTCCGGCCAGCACGGACCGGGCGACGGGCGCTGGAGCGCCCCGAATCAGGAATTCACCGCCGACGGGGCCTTGCCGGGCGAACCTGACGACCCCGATGAGCATCGAGGCGAACTAATGGCGATCGGAAGCGATTCGATCAATGTCTGGATCTAGGAGAACACAGTGAGCAGCATATCCGGCGTGGCAGGCGTCACAAAATCATCGGCTGACATCGGCGGCGACTACATGACGCTGCTGGTTACGCAGTTGCAGAACCAAAATCCGCTCGAACCGATGAGCAGCGACGAGATGACCAACCAGTTGACTCAGCTCTCGCAGCTCCAACACCTCGAGAACATGAACGCCACGTTCACCGAAGCGCTGCGGACGGCGCAGGTGACCCAGGCGGCGGGGATAATCGACAAGCAGGTCGCCTATATGCCCGCCGACAGCGACGAACTGGCCAGCGGCAGGGTCGACGGCGTGGCGATGATAGACGGAAAAGTAATGGTCTCCGTCGGCGATCAGGGAATCGGTCTCGATCGGATCTTATCGATAGCGAAATAAGCGATACGCAACGCATAGGAGAATATACAAATGGGCAGCGCACTATCATCAGGCGTTTCGGGTATGAAAGCTCACCAGCAGATGCTGGACGTTGCGGGAAACAACCTGGCCAACGTCAACACTCTGGGCTTCAAGTCCAGCCGCGTAACGTTCGCCGAACTGCTCAGCGAAACGCTCCGCGAAGCTTCCCAGCCGACCGGCGCCACCGGCGGCACCAACCCGGTTCAGATCGGATCGGGAGCGGGTCTGGCCAGCGTGGACCGCGTAATGAGCCAGGGCGGCCTGATGAACACCGGGCGCGACCTGGACATGGCGATCGAGGGCTCGGGCTACTTCGTCCTGAACGACGGCGCCAAGGACGTTTACACCCGCGTCGGAGCGTTCGCCGTCGATTCGCAAAACTACCTGGTCGATCCCAGCACCGGCTACCGCGTCCAGAGGATCGGCTACGAAGGAGTCGCCGAGGGATTCCAAAGCGCCATCGACAGCAACATTCGCATACCGTACGCGATGACGCTGGCGGCAAAGCCGACCAGCGAAATAACGTACTCGGGCAACCTCAGCGCCGATGTCGTTCCGCCGACGACCAACCTGATGTCGTCGGGAATGATCTACACCGCCGGCGGCGCCCCGGTCGCCGCGGCGACCAGGCTTACGAATCTCGATCAGATGGTCGGGCTGGCCAACGGCGACCAGATCGGCATCACCGGCTTCGACAAGGCCGGCAATGCCGTCAACACCGCCTACACGGTCGTTGACGCGGCGACCGATACGCTAGGCGACCTGCTGGGGGCGATCTCCGGAGCCTACGGCGGATCGACGGCCAAGATCGTAAACGGACAACTGCAGTTGCAGGACGACTCGGCGGGGTACAGCAAGACAGACATGATGCTGTCTTACACCGGCGCCGGATCGTTTGAACTGCCCGAGTATTTCCGCGTGCTGACCCCGGGCAGCGAAGGAATGCAGAACATCGACGTCGAGGTCTTCGACTCCCAGGGCATCGGGCACGTGATGTCGGCCTCGTTCGTAAAGACATCGACGGCCAACACCTGGGACCTTGTGCTGACGAGCATCACCGGCGGGGTCGCCGAACTGACCGACAGGCGGATCAACGGGATCACGTTCCTGACCGACGGCAGTTTCGGCGGGATGGGCGGCTCGCCGGCCGACGATCAGTCGCTGACAGTCACCTTCGCCAACGATCCGGGCACTCCGCGAACGATCGCTCTGGATTTCGGCACGATCGGCGAAAACGACGGCGTGACGCTGACCGGCGGCAGCACGACGGTCTCGGCCAGGGGGCAGGACGGCTACGCCTCGGGCCAGTTGACCGCTCTTACCGCCAGTCGCGAAGGCATGATAATGGGCCTGTTCACCAACGGCATTCGCAAGGAAATCGCGTCCCTGAAGCTGGCTACGTTCCAGAACCCCGCCGGTCTGACGGCGTTGGGCAACAACTACCTCGCCGCCTCGGGCAACTCCGGCGACCCGGTCCCGACAACGGGCCTCGGCGGCGGAGCAGGTTCGGTGCGAAGCGGATCGCTCGAGGAGTCGAACGTGGAAGTAGCCGGAGAGTTCGTGAACCTTATCCAGGCCCAGAACGGATTCCAGGCCAGTGCTCGAACGATTCGAGTGGCGAATGAAATCCTGCGAGAGCTGTCCAGCCTGATTCGATAGCTGAAAGGAGTCAGGGGTTTTGATCGAACATATGATGATAATTAACCGGCTGGCGCTCCTGGCGCAGGCCTCCAGCCCAATTGATCGCTGGCGGGGCATGCGCAACAGCGGCGGGTCCGGCGGGTATGCAAACCTGCTGTGGTGGACTCTTGTCGCCCTGGGACTTCTGGCTGTCGTGGGTCTGATCGCCTCGTTGATTCATCTGCGTAGGCGCGAGCGGCGCAAGTGGGCTCGATTTGCGGAGCTGTGCCGGCAGCCCGGGTTGCGGGAAAGAGAGATAGTCCTGCTGGAGCGTCTGGCCAGGCACGCCGGCATGAAGGACCCGGGAGTCATTTTCGCCGACGAAGACGCATTCAACGCCGCGGCGCTGGGCTTCCTTACCGCCCAGCCGGTTGCGGCGCTGCCCGACAGATCGCAGTTTGACTTGCAGAATATGATGATATCGGTGCACGCCAAGCTCGGTTTCGGCGCCGTTGACGAGGGCGACGAATTGGATATTATCCGCTCCAGTCGCCGGATCGAGATCGGATCCAAGGTGTTCATCTCGCCGATTGGCGACAGGAAATCCGTCAAGGCTACAGTAACGGCCAACAGCCGCACCGAACTGGTGCTAACCGCCGACCAGGAGCCGACGGCCCGGCGCGACGGCGACGAACTGTCGATACAGTACGCTCGCGGTCGGCGGGCCTGGGAATTCGACGTTCGCGTGATTCAGTGCGACGGACACAAGGTTTCGGTAGAGCACTCCAACGAACTCAGGGCCGTCAATTTCCGCAGATTCCCGCGAGTTCCCACGAAAATGTCCGCCACGGGAACAACCGTTCCCTTCCACGTCGATTCGTGCGACGCTCCGATGGAGTTCATGGACGTCGATATCCGCGAGATCGCCGGTCCGGGGCTTCTGGTCAAGCTCCCCGCCAGCGTCGAGATCGGACAGCAAATCCTCCTTCGCGTGCAGTTGGGCGGCGACAAATCCGTTCAAGGCCTGACAAAGGTCCGCAGGATCGTGACCGATCGTTCGGGCGGACCGTATGTCGCTGTTGAGTTTATTGAGCTGGATGAGGCCGGGATCGCCGAATTGACGCGTGCGACGAACCTGGCGGCCGGGACTGCCGACCGTGCGGACGCCGCCGGCGAGAGCAGCCCCAAAGCGGAGATGGCGGTGGTTTAGGACCCCGCTGAAAGAAACGCAAAATGGGTATCCCAATAAATGCGACAGGAACTAATGCGGCGGGACTGACGCGGCACTACCGCGCCATCACGCACAATCTGGCCAACGCCAACACCGCGGGATTCAAGCGCCAGATCGGTTCGATGTCGCAGACCGGCGACTCCGATTCGTCGACCGGCGAACTCCAGGATCACGTTACGATCGATTTCGGTCAGGGCCGCCTGGTGCGGACCGGTCGGCCTTTGGACTGCGCCCTGGAGGGCAAGAACTGCTTCTTTGTAATCGAATCGCCGCAGGGTCCGGTCTACACGCGAAACGGCGTGTTCCGGGCCAACTCCAAGGGGCAACTCGTCGACGGCGGCGGAAGGCTCGTCGCCGGGCGCAACGGGCCGCTGGTCATCCCGCCTAACGTCGGGGCAAACGCGGTCAATGTCGCCAGGGACGGATCGATATCCGGCGGCGGACAGAACATGGGAGCGTTCAGGATCGTGGAGTTCGAAGACGCCTCGAAGCTGATTCCCGCCGGCGGAGTGTCCTTCAAGGCCCCCGACGGCGTCGAGCCGACGAACGCCTCCGAGGCGACGGTTTATCAGCATTTTCAGGAGGCGTCAAACGTTGTCGCCGTCGAGGAGCTTGTCGACCTGATAACGCTGAGCCGGCTGTACGAAGCTAATTTCAAGACTATCGGAGCCCAGGACGACCGGATGAAGAGCATCATCCAGGTCGCGATGGGCTGATGTATTAGGAGACTGCTATGCTAAGGGCGTTTTCAACGGCCGCTACGGGCATGACGGCCCAGCAGATGATTGTTGACGTCATCGCCAATAACCTGGCCAATATAAGCACCGTGGGCTTCAAGCGAAGCCAGGTCGACTTCCAGGACCTGATGTACATGAAGATCAAGGAGCCCGGCCGCGAGATCGCCTCAGGCGTGACCGCTCCCAGCGGCTTCGAGATCGGAAGCGGCGTCAGCCCGGCGTCCACGCTCAAGGTCTTCACCAACGGCGAACTGCAAAACACCGGACGGAGCCTCGACGTGGCGATCCAGGGCGACGGCTTCTTCCAGGTCACCGGACCCGGCGGCGATACCCGCTACACGCGCGACGGCTCTCTCAGGCTCGACGCGGCGGGCAGTCTGGTCACCTCAGGCGGATACACTATCGAACCGGCGGTAACCGTGCCGTCCGACACCACCCGCGTCAGCATAGCCGTAGACGGAACGGTCACCCTGACAAGCGGCGACGGAACATCCACCGCCGCCGGTCAGATCACCCTGGCCAGATTCCCCAACCCCACCGGCTTGTCCAGCGAGGGCGGGAACCTGCTGGCCGAGACCGCAGCCAGCGGATCGCCGATCACCGTAAACCCCGGCGAAGACGGGGCCGGAGGCCTCCAGCAGAGCTTCCTGGAGAAGTCCAACGTCCAGATGGTCACCGAACTGGTCAGCCTCATCACCGCACAGCGAGCCTACGAGACCAATTCCCGGGCGATCAAGGCGGGCGATGAAATGCTCACAACCGCCAACCGGCTGCTTACGTAAACGGCGGCTTTCAGTTAACGCCTGACGGCGAAAACAAGACACGGATGTGCGAATGAAAAATGGAATTGCAGTTCGAATCGGCATGATGCTGCTGCTGGCGTGCGCCGCGGGCGCGCTGGCCGAGAAGGCGGTCTCGGTGAAAATGCACCTGCCCCGATCCGTCGTCGTCAACGGCAAGACGATTCGGCTCGGCGATCTTGGCGTCATTCGAAGCTCCGACACCGCCCTGGCGGCGAAGGCTTCGGATATCGCCATGGGACGCCGACCATGGTCCGGTGAGAAGATTGTCGTCGATCGCCGCACGATTCTGTCGCGTCTGGCCGCAAACGGCATAAGCGCATCGGCGGTGAGTTTCACAGGATCTGAGAATGTTTCAGTGACGCGGGGCGAGAAGGTCTTCGAGTCGCGGGTTCTGTCGCGGATCGCCGAGGCCTTCATCAACAAGACCCGCCCGCTTGACGGTCAGTGCAAATGGCGCCTGCTGCGAAAGCCCGAGGATCTCCTGGCGCCGGGCGACGGGGATGTCAGGCTCCAGCCCCGCCTGGGTTCGGAACTGTCCGGCGGATGCTTGTCAGTTGAGATTGTCGCTCTCCGCGGAAACCGGCAGGTGGGTCTGGCCCGCGTGCTTTTCAAGCAGCTCTATTCCATGCGAAAGCTGGTGGCTGCGAGAGATATCCCCGCCGGTGGAGTGATTACTCCGCAGAACACGCGGATCGAAGTCGTCAGCGTCCTGCGGCAGGCGCCCCGGTGGATCTCGCCGTACGGGATGACGTGCTCCCGGGCGGTTCGGGCCGGAGCCGTCGTGGCTCGGAGTTTGTGGACAACCAGGAAGACGACAGTCGTCGTTCGCAGGAGAAAGTCGGTCCGGATGAAGATTCAAATGGCCGGTTTTGCGATAGTCGCCGCCGGGCAGGCCCTCGAAGACGGGCGCGTCGGAGAAACGATCAAGGTTCGCAACGCCGACAGCAAGCGAATTGTCCTGGCCAGGGTGAACTCCGACGGCACGGTCAGTCCGGTTTACAACACGAGAGGTGGAAAATGAAAGCAGCATTCAGATCAACTGTATTGACGGTGCTTGCCGTCCTTGTCATGTCCGGTTCGGCGTTTGGCGGATCGATATGGGCCAAAGCGGCCTGCCGTCGCGTTCCTCACGCCGACGACACGGCCCGGAAAGTCGGCGACATCCTCAAGATCATCATCGACGAGCGTACGACGATCGACAACGAGAGCAAACGCGAGTTGTCGAAGGAGACCAAGCACGATGCCGACGCCAGCGGCGAGCTGACCCTGCCGTATCTGATCAGCCTGCTGAAGCCGGGGCACAACTTCAAGTCGCCCAATACGAACCTCGACATGTCCCTGGCCTTTAAGCGTGAGAAGGACAGCGAAGGCAAGTACGAGCAGAAGGATGTGCTGACCGACGAGATCACGGTGACGGTCTCCGACGTTCTGCCCAACGGCAATATGGTCGTCGTCGGTTCGCGCGAGCGGAAGTCCGCCGGCGACAATCGCATCGTCCAGGTCAGCGGCGTGGTCCGTCCCAGCGACATAACCTTCGCCAACAGCGTTTCCAGCAAATCGGTCGCCGACTTTAAGATCGCTTTCAAGAAGACCGGCGTGGAGAAGGAATTCACGCAGCGGAGCCTGTTCGACAGAGTCCTTACGTGGCTGAACCTGTTCTAATCGAACGCCGAGACGGGAGAGACACTACATGCCGAAGCATACTGCAATATTGCTTGGCGTTTTGATGCTGACCGCCGCCCCGGTCAGCGCCGAACGGATCAAGGACATCGCCTCGATCAACGGCGTGCGGAGCAACCCGCTGTGGGGCCAGGGGCTCGTTGTGGGCCTCAACGGAACGGGCGACGATTCTCCGCTGGCCCGCCAGATGCTCACCAGCGTCCTGCGGCACGGGGGGACGACTGTCACCCCCACGGCGGTGACCAGCAAGAACATCGCCGTGGTGCTCGTCACCGCGGACCTCGCCGCCTTCGCGCGCAAGGGCAGCAGGATGGACGTGACGGTGTCGGCCATCGACGACTCGTCCAGCCTCAGGGGCGGGACGCTGATAATGGCGCCGCTGATGGGAGCCGACGGACAGACATACGGAGTGGCCCAGGGCTCGCTCTCGGTCGGCGGATTCGGAAGCTCGGGCCAATCGGCCTCGGTTACGAAGAATCACCCGACCGTCGGGCGGATCGCAAATGGAGCGACCGTCGAGCGGGAGGAGCTGTCGGACTTCGTCGTCAACGGCCGGATCTCCCTTCAACTCCGCAATCCCGACTTCACCACCGCCGAGCGAATGGCCAAGGCGATAAACGAACGCTTCCCGCGCAGCACCCACGCCGTTGACGCCGCGACAGTGCAGATCGAAGTACCCAAGACGCTGACCAAGGCCAAGCTCGTCGGGTTTGTGCGGGACGTGAACAATCTGAAAGTCGAAGTCGACATCCCCGCGGTCGTCGTGGTCAACGAGCGGACCGGAACGGTCATCGTCGGACAGAACGTCGGGATCTCCATGGTCGCAATCGCCCACGGTAACCTGTCGATCATAATGCAGGAAAAGGAAGTCGTCTCCCAACCCCCGCCCCTGTCGGAGGCCGGTACGACCGAGAAGGTCAACCGAACGAAGATCGAGGCCAGGGAGGAAGGGGCAACGCTGCACGTGGTTCCGCGCCAGATTTCGGTGGCCGAACTGGCCAGGGCGCTTAACGCAATGGGCCTGACGCCGGGCGATCTGATCGCCATCTTCGACGCTTTGTCCAAGGCCGGCGCCCTCCAGGCGAAACTGAAGATCATGTAGGAGCATCCAATGAGCGATTTTCAGATTCCATTCAATCCGGCTCAGCTTCCGCTGGGGAATAACAGTCCCCGGATCGATCGTCTGGTCAAGTCCGCCGGCGGCGAAGATGAGGACATGGCCCAGGCGGCCAAGGACTTCGAGTCAATCCTGATCCATCAGCTAATGCAGGAGATGTCGCGCACGATCGACGACTCGGGGCTGCTCAGCAGCGGGCCGTCGAAACAGATGCAGGGCATCTTCTGGTCGTTCCTGGCTGAAGAAGTCGCCGACAGCGGCGGATTGGGGCTTTGGAAAGACATTCAGCAGTACTGCACCGGCTCGCCGCAGGACGGCCCGCCGGCGCCGACGTTGGAGCAGGAACTATGACGCCGTTTGAAATAGAATCGACCGTTGACGACCTGATGGCTGTCCTGGACGACCAGGCCGGGCTGCTGGACGCCAAGCGCGCGCAGCTTGCGAGCCTCTCGGAGATGCTGCTTCGCGACGACAACGAAGCGATCGAAGCGATGCTGATCGAGATCGAGCGCGCCGAGGAGACCCAGACGCTTCTGGCACGAACGCTCCAGGCCCTTCGCCGAGCCCTGGCGGGCGGGTTCGGGCGCGATCCGTCGCGGTTCACCCTGTCCTGGCTGATCGGGCGCCTGTCCGAACCGCGGTCGACGGAGCTGGCCGCCAGGAGAAGCCGGATAAGCGAAAAGGTCCGCGAGTTCCGCAGGCAGCACCTGCAGACGACTGTTCTCTTGACCGAGTGCTCTCGAATAACCGGCATGATGCTCGATCAGCTCTCGCCCGCGGGATCGGTGGTGACTTATGACGCTGAAGGTTCGGACCGCTGGCGGGCCGACGCCGGAATTCTGGATATGGAAAGATAACCTATGGGCAGCTATGGAATAGGTCTAAGCGGACTGCGGGTCGCCCAGGGAATGATCGACCTGGTCAGCACGAATATCGCAAACGCGAATACTGAAGGATATCACCGTCAGGAGGCGGTCGTCGACCCGGTGGTCCTCAGGAGGTACGGCGGCGTCGGTATCGGCGGCGCGGAGATCAGTTCCGTTCGACGCAGCATCAACAATCTGCTGGAGATGGAGATCACCCGCCAGCAGGGCAATCTCAGCCAGGCCTCCGAAGAGCTCAGCGTGCTGCAGACGATAGAAGCCGCATTCGGCGACGTCGGCACGGGAGGGCTCGCCGGAGCCATCGATCACTTCTTTACGTCCCTGACGGAGCTTTCGTCCGACCCCAAGAACGAGGCGATGCGGGTCCAGGCGGTGTGGGCCGGCGATGCGGTCGCAGGTGAGTTCCGCAATATCGGGCGATTCCTCGAGGACGTCGAAAACCAGGTCCGGATGCAGGCCGAAGAGAACGTCCGGAAATTCAACAGCCTGTGCTATGAGATCAACGACTTTACCAAGCAAATGGTCTCGGTCTCCATTCGCGGGGGCTCAAACAACATCCTCAGCGATAAACGGGACCAGGCGGTCCGCGAACTGGCCGAACTGGCCGACATCCAGATCAACAGCGATTCGTACGGTTCGGCCAAGTCGCTGTCGATATCCGCATCCGGCGCGCCGGTTGTCAGCACCTCGGCGGTCATGGAGCTGGAAATTGTCCGCGACGGCGACGGAAAACTGGGCATCGGGACAAAAGATGCGGGAGTCTGGCGGACTACTCCCTGCGGCGGCGAAATCGGGGCGATGATGTCGATCAACAACGACATTCTCGGTTCTCTCCGCGGTCGGCTGGACACGCTCGTCGAGCAGATCGCCGGAGCCGTCAACGGCGTACACACTCAAGGCGTCGGCGCTTTGGGATCATTCACTGAACTCACCGGCGTGCCGGTCGGATCCGGCGGCTGCGGACAGTGGTCCCCGCCGGTCCAGGCCGGGAGCATATACGTTCGCATCACCGAGGAATCCTCAGGCGCCGCGACGCGCAGCGAGATTGTCGTCGACCCGACCGACACGCTGTCCGACATGGCGGCGAAAATAGACGCCGTGGCCGGACTGTCGGCGTCGGTCGTCAATTCGGCGCTGAAAATCGAATCCGACGCGGGATTCAAATTCGACTTCCTGCCGGCGCTGCTTGCCGACCCGCACACAAGCGCGATCACCGGCGATGCGACAGTTGAGTTGGCTGGGGTCTATTCAGGTGCGGCCAATCAGATCTACACCTGCAGGGTTGTCGGTTCCGGGCAGGTTGGTGTTGACGCCGGGATGACGATCGAGATCCGCGACGAGGCGGCGCAGCTTGTTGAAACTGTGAACATCGGACAGGGATACGCCGCCGGTGATCGGCTGGACCTTGGGCTGGGAATGACCGCGACGATCACCGCCGGCCAACTGAACGACGGCGACGAATTCACGATCCAGGCCCTTGCCGACACCGACACCGCCGGATTTCTGGCCGCCGCTGGAGTGAACTCGTTCTTCACCGGATCGACCGCCGCGAACATCTACGTTCGCCAGGACGTTCTGGCTGAGCCGGGAAAGCGATTTGCATGCTCCAGCGGAGCCGAGATGACCGACAAGACGAACATCGAGCAGATGATCGCAATCGGCCAGGACATGCTCGCCGGTCTCGGCGACATGTCGATCAGGGACTACTATCGCGGAATCGTAACCGGCGTCGGGCAGTCGGTCGTAGTGCGGGAAGCCCGGGTCGACAGCCTCGAGAGCGTGATGCTGCAGTTGAACAGCCAGCGCGACGACATAAGCGGCGTGGATCTCAACGAAGAGACCGCCAAACTGATATCGCTGGAGCGAATGTACCAGGGAATGGCGCGGGTCATAGCGGCCCAGGACAAGGCCATGGGCGCGCTTATGGACCTGCTATGAGATACTTTAACCGGGAAAAGAGAACGGCATGAGCGGCTGGGGATCCATACACGATCAGATGATGTCCGGGCTCAGAACCCACGGAAAGACACTCGCCAGCCTCCAGGAGCAGGCAGCCTCCGGATCGAGGATCGTGCGGGCTTCAGACGCCCCGACCGACACCCACCGGATCATGAGCCTCCAGTCGCAGAGCGCGTCGCTGGAGGCGTACAACGAGAACATCAGCCGGGTGGTGGCCAATCTCGAGCAGACCGGGGCTGTCATGCAGGATATGTCGAACCTGCTGAGCCAGGTCAAGACGCTGCTGATCCAGGTCGGCTCGGAAACTTACACCCAGGCTCAGCGACAGGTCAACGGCGAGGCGATCAACCAACTGCTTTCCCAGGCGGTCTGGCTTGCGAACACCGAAGTGCTCGGACAGAGGCTCTTCAGCGGCGATGACACCCAGAGTCCCCCATACGTTGCGGAAGAGACCGGCGGGAGGATAACCGCCGTGACGTACCAGGGCGGGTCGACCTCCTCCGGAGTGCCGGTGGCGCCCGGGGTCGAGCAGGCCGGGGCGATGATCGGCAGCGAGGTGTTCGGCGCAAACAACAGGGGAGTTCCCCAGATGCTGGGAAACACCGGCGCCGCCGCCGGGTCAGGGACGTCGACGGTAAGGGGCGACGTCTGGCTGACGGTGACGCACGGGACAACGACTTACGGCGGACCCGCCGGCGTGCAGGCCGGGTCGAGTTCGGTCGCCGAAGACACCATAGTCGGAACCTCGCACACTCTCACCATCGACGCGGACAACAGCAGGATCAAGCTCGACGACGGCGCGTATGTCGCCTTCGGAGCCGGCGGCGACGATACGAACATCAAGGTAGTCAATTCCGACGGCGATGCGGCATGGGTCGACGTGACGAACCTCGCCGGCGGACTGGCGGGCCTGACGATCGTGCCGATCACCGCCACGGCGAATCTCTCGATAGACGATCAGCAGACCACCGTCGAGGTCACGGCGTTCGGAGCCAATGAAGCGGTCACCGACTCCCAGACCGGGCGGATTCTCTACGTAAACGCCGCGGGACTGACCCGAACCGGCGTAGAACCGGTTCGAACGCCGGGAGCGAACGACATATTCGAGGTCATGATCGCCGCACGCGATCTTCTGGTTAACGATCGCGGCCTGTCGACCAGGGAGCAGACCGAACTGATAAACGATTCGATTATCGAATCGCTCGACGAAGTCATAAGTGCGATGGCCTCCGACACCACCGCCGTGGGCGGAAGGCTCCAGGCGGTGGCGAATCTCCAGGCATCCGTCGCCGACATCAAGGACGGCGTGGACATGCAGCGGTCCGATCTGCAGGACGCCGACATCGTGCAACTGGCGACCGACCTGGCCCGCACGCAGGCTCTCTATGAAATGGTGCTGGCCTCAAGCGCCAAGGTCATCAACCTGTCGCTGCTGGACTTCCTCTAACAGATCGGCGGCGCGTGTCGAAAAACTATACGCCCGGACCCCCGAGGCGCACCAAAAGACCGCGTGGAGACAAATACGCACAGCGGGTCAGATCTCGTCCCAATCCTTCCTCCAATCGCACCGAACCCTATGTTTTCAGGAATATCGGGGTCGTGTGCGCCGCCGCGGACGATTAGCCGGCGGAGGCGCGGCTTCACAAAACGGCATCGGCACGCGATTTGCATAGTCTACCTCTATGGCGAGCGGTACAGGACAAGACAGCATGGATGAGACATCACGGCAAGCCGTCGACGACGGCGCCCCGGACGCCGAGCCCCGCGAGACGATGCAGAATCAGCTCAACTCGGTTCAGCAATGCCTGTTGGACGATCCGTTCAACACCCAGGCCCTGACCAGGGCCGGGATGCTGCTGCACGAGATGGGACGATTCGAGGAGTCCGAAGCTCACTTGGCCAGGGCGATGTCAGGCCGGCGCCGATCCGGCGACCCTTCGTCGACGCCGCTGGCCGACATCCACGCCGGCATCCTCACGCAAATGGGAGACTGCTACGCGGACATGTCGAACGCCGAACTGGCCGAAAAGCACTATCGAGCGGCCGGAGCCCTGGCTCCGCACAGTCCCGAGCCTTACGTCGGCCTGGGAGCGATGGCGCTGAAGGACGATCGGCTGGCCCAGGCCAAGGATCATTTTGAAACCGCCGCCAGGCTCAAGCCGGACTGCGCCGAGGCATACGGCGGGTTGGCGATGGTCCATCAAAAGCGAATGGATCACGCCGCGGCGTTCGACATGCACCTGAAATGTCTCGAACTGGACACCGACAATCTCGTGGCCCTCCTGGGACTGTTCCAGGTGTCGTGCAGAATGGGCACTTTCTCCAAGATCATCCACTTCCTGGAAGTCTATCTGGACCGCAACCCGACTGACACGTCGGTCCTGTTTTGCCTGGCGACGCTGTACGCCCGGGAAGGTCGGTTCGGCGATGCGCGCCGGGCGGTTCTGGACATCCTGGAACGCGAACCGGACAAACAGGACGCGGCGATACTCCTGGCCCAGTTGAACGAGAATCTCATCACCGCAGAAAGCTGAACGAGCCGAAGATATGTCCGAGACCGCCGGAAGAATCCAGGACTTGCTGAATCGCCAGATATCTCTGGCTCAGACCGGTCGGACAGAGGAGATCCAGGCTCTCGCCGACGAGGTCGAGCAGATCCTGGCGCACGCCGATCCGGCTGAATTCCAGGACGCGTCGATCCGCGAATCGATCCTCATGCTGCACCAGCGGCTCGGCCTGACGCTCGGCGCGGCGAAAAACGAAGCCGCCGAGCAGCTCAAGGGGATCAACAGGGGAAAAGGTTCGCTGCGGGCGTACAGGGACGCCTGTCGATGAACTCCCGATGATTTTATTCACATCTTATTGCTTGGACCATCGGCGTCTTTGAGGTAAGATCACCTCAGTAATTCGCGGCGTCGAGTCCGGCGCCGCCGAGTCGAAGTTGTCCACTATTTTGCCATGGCGGCGGGATTTAAGATTGTGAAGGTTTGTAACGGCAAGGATGCTGTTGGGGCTGGTCGGGGTTTGTGCGCCCGGTGCGGATTGGGGGATTGTCCGAGTTCTCATTACTGTCTCACGAGTCGGCCCCCCGTCCAGGCTCTTGCGGAGGACCGCGATGAGCAGTGATTCCGACAGTTCGGCGAGACTGCTTGTCGCCGTCGGCGACGACCTGTCGCGACAGTTTCAGCAGCCCAAACGGCTTGAGCAGTGGGGCGGCGAGATCATACCGGCCTGCGACGCATCGACCGCTTTGTCGATCCTGCGCCGGCGCCGGGCGGCGCTGGTGTTGGTTTCCGCCGCCGCCGGGCGTGATGAGACAATCCGGTTCATACGGGATGTGCGCGAGATATCCGGCGACGTTCCGCTGGTGGTTATCTCCGACAGTTCCGACGCCGACGACGCGGTCCGATTCATCCACGCGGGAGCCTCGGACCATATCGCCGAGTCGCTTGACGACAAGACATTCGTCCGCCTGATCGAGGGGTTGAGGTTCGAGTCCGACAGTTCGGTCGAGAAACGCAGGCGATGGTTCAGCCAGGCCTGTCCCGACGGCGTGGAGATCGCCGGTCAAAGCCCCGGCATGACAAAATGCCTCGAAATGGTTCGCCTGGTGTCCGACAGTCGCTGCAACCCGGTGCTGATCCTTGGCGAAACCGGAGCCGGCAAGGAGATGATCGCACGCGCCGTGCACTGGTGGCGCTACGGCGATTTCGATAATTTCGTGGCCGTCAACTGCGCCACTCTGACGGCCAACCTGATGGCCAGCGAACTGTTCGGACATGTCAAGGGCGCCTTCACCGGCGCCGATCGGCAGAAGACAGGACTGTTCGCCGAGGCCGAGAACGGGAGCATCTTCCTCGACGAAATAAGCGAGATGCCCCCCGAACTGCAGGCCCAACTGCTCCGCGTGATCCAGGAAAAGGCGTTTCGCAAGGTCGGAGCGACGAGGGACACCGAATGCAACGCCACGATCCTGGCCTCGAGCAACAAGGATCTTCTGGCCCAGGTCGAGGCCGGGGGTTTCAGAAGCGACCTGTACTACCGCCTGGCGGTGCTTCCGATAGTCATCCCTCCGATTCGCCGCGAAGACCGGCGCGAGGACATCGCACTGCTGGCCGAGTACTTCCTGGAGACCTCCGAGGTCCCCAAGCCCGACGGAACCCCGAAGCTCAGCAGGGAAGCCCGGCGCGTTTTGACCGAATACCACTGGCCCGGCAACGTTCGCGAGCTGCGCAACGTCATCGAACGGGCGCTGATCCTGCAGGGGGGCGACGAGATATCCGCCGCGGGGATAGTATTCGATCAGCACATAGAAGACGCCGGATCGGTAAGCGCCCGCAATCAGGCGCCCGGCCCGGAGCAGGACTTTTCGCTGGAGGCCGCCGAGCGAGAGTTCATCCGGCGCGCCCTGGACGAGACCGGTTGGCAGCGAACGCGCGCCGCGGCGCTGCTGGGCATAACCCGAGCGACTCTGTACGCCAAACTCAAACGGTACGACATCAAGGCGCCCGACGCCCCGGAAACTTCCGACGCCCCCTCGGCCAAAGACGCCGAATCCGGCGATTCTTCTGCGCCCCAGGGCGGCGATGTGTCTGAAAACCGTACAATGTCTGCATAAAACCCTTACACTTCCCGGCGTCTGATTTCGCTCGGCATATCTGAAACCCTTGTTTTTCGGGCCTTCATCGCCTGTTTGGCCGTCTGGCACACGTATTGCACTCTCATCAGGTCGCAACAAGTGTGTCTTGCGTGCGCCAAACGGATTGGCGCCCGCGCGAACTTGAAAATACAAAGCGATTCAGTGCAATGGCCAAGCAGTCCGAATCACATCCCGATCAGGAAGCCCCAGCCCCCACCAGCGGGCCGGACGCTTCCGATGCGCCCGCCGCTGCGGAGCCGAATCCCAAAAAGCTCTCGCTAACCCACGTCTTCCTGGCGACCAACACCCTGGCGATCATCGCCCTGGTCGTCCTGGTCGCCTGGCTCCCACTGCGGCGCTCGGCGGTGGCGAACCAGACTCAAATCACAATCGAAACGCCTGAAATCAAGCCGATTGGGAAAGCCGAAAAGTCTGAGACGTCCGGACCTGCGCCGCAAGACGACAGCGACACCGTCTCCTGGGCCCGCGCCGCGAAGGCTTTCGGCGAGAAAGACTACGCCGCCGCCCTGGGCCACTACAGCGTTCTCTATCGGATCGCGCGAAACAGCCCCGAACCTGACATCGCCGGCGAACTGTTCGGCCTTCGAATGGCCCAGTGCCTCGAACAACTCGGCAAGCCGGTTGAGGCCGGCAAACTGCTCCAACTTGCCGCCGCCGGCAGATCGCCGATCGTACGAGGCGTGGCGAATTATCACATCGCCGTGTCGGAAATGTCGCAGGGGCTCTACATGCGGGCCAGACGCAGGGTCTATCTGGCCGCGGCGGCGCTGGCCGGCTTGAGCCGACCGGCCGAGCTGGAATCAAACTGCGATTTCCTCGTGGCGAGAATCGTAACCCAAAAAGCGCTGTCCTATTTCGACAAGTCCGACGCGATAGGGTGGGGGTCGCTGGGCAAAGCCGACCCGTTTTACGGGCTCGATGAAGTCGCCTTGAGAAAACTGTTGCGCGACGGAGTCGAAGAATCGTTCCGGCCCCTGCTGGGCCCGAGAATCCAGCAGATCCGGGGGACAAGTCACCAGGACCTGTGGAAAGTCGAAACTCTGCGGACTCCCATTTCGGAGCTGCTGAAGGGTTTCGCAACGGTGGCTCAGACCGATCTCCGCTGGGTCTCGACGTCTCCGGCGGTTCGCAATCGCCCGGTCAGCCTAAGCCTGCGCGGCGTCTCGGGACAGAGACTCTGCGAACTGGCCGCCGGATCGGCCGGACTGATCGTGCGTTTCTCCGGCGAGGCGGTCTTCGTATGCGATCCTGCGGCGTACGAATCTCTTAAACAGCAGCGCGACCTGATGGTCTCCGAGGCCGTCGTAGTGTGGCGGAGACTGTTCCTCCGCTCTCCTCGCGACAGCCGCATAACCGACGGACACTTCGCCCTGGCGATGCTGCAGGCCTGCAGCGGCGACACGGTCGGAGCGATCGAAGGGTACCGTGCGATGGCCGCCAAGTTCAAAACAGCATCGCTGGCCCCGGCGGCGCTTTTGGAGGGCGCCAAGCTCCGGATCGCACTTCGCGACTACGCCGGAGCCGGCAAGGAGCTGCTGACTCTGCTGGACACGTACCCCGGCGCGCCGGTCGTTGCAGAAGCGTACTCCTGTCTCGGTCAGGCGACGATGGCGTCCGGAAAGCCCGGCGAGGCGTTTCGGCTCTTCAAGAAGCTGTATTTCATGAGCGATTCGCTCAAGTCGAAAATGGCGGCGTGTCTTGGAGCCGGCAAATCCCTGCACAAACAGGGCAAGTACGACGCGGCGGTCAAGTGGCTCGACGACTACATCGCCCTGGCGAAAAAGGCCGGCAAGAGCGATCTTTCCGAGGTCTACATCCTGCTGGGACGCTGCCTGTCGGTTCTCGGTCAGACCAGGAAAGCCGGCGAGGCGTTCACCGCCGTGCTGTCGAACAATCCGACGCACGACCAGCGGATCGAGGCGTCGGTCGCGCTGGCCGGAGCGTGGCGTCGGGCCGGCGATCTGCCCAGAGCACTGGCGTTGCTGCTCGACATGAGCAAGGATCTCAAGACCGACGCGCAGAAGCATCAGGTATTTTCGATGACCGCCGGATGCTACAGGGACATGGGCCTGCCGGAGCTGGGCGCCGCGTTCCTGAAGGCCAACATCCTGAATGTTTCGGAGTCCGAACTCCGCGCCAAGCTCCAGATCGACCAGGCCCGCTGCTACAGCGACGCGGGCCGATTCACCACGGCGCACGCGATCCTGACCGAGGCGCCGAAGAAGCTGTCGCCCGGTGGCCAGGCCCGACGGGCCGCCTGCGATCTGGCGGAGGTCTGTCTGCGAATCGGGCGACCTGCCCAGGCGGCGGTCGTAGCCGACGGAGTGCTCAAGCTGTCCCCATCGGGCCTCTACAGCAAACGTGCACGGAAGATTCTGTCCCGGGCTCACCTGGCCGCCGGAGACTACGAGAAAGCGGTCGGAGCCCTGGCCGACATCCCGATAGACCAGCTTGGAGTAAAGCAAAAATGAAGCAATGGGTTATCGGCATTCATTTGGCGTCGCTGGTGCTGACCGCCGCGGCTGCATTCTCCGCACAGGATCCGCCCGCCGACGGCGCCGCGGCCTCGGGCGAATCCGGCGCCGGGGCGGCCAGACGTAAGTTGTGGCGGTCGAACATCCAAACGCCCAAAGACGATGCCGGCTACGACGAATTGCAGAAGGCGATCGAACGCCTCAACAGGGCGATGAATCCTCCGAAAGCAGCGACCCGACCGCCGCGGCGCAACGGGGCGACGACGCGCCCCGCGGCGGGTGAGTCCCCGACGACCCGCCCGGCGACGAAGGTCCTGAGCGTCAAGGAAAGACTCATTAAGATCAACAGCATCGACGATCCGGGCGCCCTGGCCGACGCACTGTTCCAGGCCGGCCGATCCAAGCTTGCCGGGACATTCTACGATCGTGCGATCCAAGGCCAGACCGATGCGAAGACCAGGGCGTGGCTTCTTTTCCAGGCCGGCAACTGCCGACGCGGGACCGATCCCGCACAGGCGGCCAAATCCTACGACGCGCTGCTGGCGGCCCATCCCGATTCGATCTGGAGCCAGATCGCAAGAGTGCGAAAAGGACTCCTCCAGTGGCGCGGCGCCAACAAGATCGACCAACTGCTGAAGGATATCGCCAAACAGGAGCAAACGTCTCTGGGTTCAACGGAGACCAGATAGCCAATGGCCGACTGCAAAATGTCAATTGATTCGCACTCCGGCGACGCTTCGGCGCCTCCGGCGGTTTCGCCCCAGTCGGCTTCGACCGAGGTCCAGGCCTGCCGACGCTACGACATCGCCGGGGCGAGCGATAACCTGATGCAGATCGTCGCCCTGGCCAGGAAAGTCGCCCCGACGTCGGCTCCCGTGCTGGTCACCGGGGAAAGCGGAACCGGCAAGGAGCTGATCTCGTCGATGATTCACGGCGAATCGAATCGGTCCGACGGACCGTTCGTCTACGTAAACTGCGCCGCGATAAGCGAATCGCTGTTGGAAAGCGAACTGTTCGGCCACGAGAGAGGCGCCTTCACCGGCGCCCACGAACGCCGGATAGGACATTTCGAACGGGCCCACGGCGGAACGCTCCTGCTGGATGAAATTTCCGAAACCACGCCGAAATTCCAGGCCGAACTGCTCAGGGTCCTCGAACAGCAGGACTTCGAGCGGGTCGGAGGGGCCCAAACCGTCAGCGTAGACGTGCGAATCATAAGCACCTCGAACCGCAATCTCGCCCGCGAAGTCAGACACGGACGGTTCAGGAAGGACCTGTACTACCGCCTGGGCGGAATCCACCTGTTCCTGCCGCCGCTGAGAGAGCGAAGCGGCGACATACCGCACATTGTCCGGCACTTTGTGGACCTGTATGCGTCCGAGACCAACAGGCGCATATCGAAATTCGACGCGAAGATGATGGAGCTGTTCGAGCAGTACGACTGGCCCGGAAACGTGCGGCAGCTTCGCAACGTCGTTCGCGGATCGCTGATCCTCGGCGAGGGCCGGACGCTGTCCCTGGAAGGCATGCCTTCGCTGGGAGCCGAACTGCAGCCCGAAGTCGAAAGCGAAAGTTCGACTCTCCAACTGCGGGAGATCGAGCGGCGCACGATCCTCGAAGCGCTGCGCAGGACCCGTCGGAACCAGGCCAAAGCCGCGGCGCTGCTGGGCATAAGCGACAGGACGCTTCGAGACAAACTCAGAAAGTACAAAGACGCCGGACAGCTCCAGACTGCGGGAGAAGCGTAATGGCCGGACAAATCAACATTGTGGATTACCTCGAGGCCGGGCTGAAAGGAGCCTCGATCCGCCAGGCGACGATCGCAAACAACATCGCCAACCTCGGCACGCCGGGCTACCGGCGGGTGGCCGTCCAGTTCGAAAAGAACCTGGCCAAGGCGATGGCCGAAGGAAAGGCCGTCGACATCGGCGAACTGACCAGGCAGGTGATGTCGCCGAAAGACACGCCCGTCGACGCCAACGGGAACGACGTGACGCTGGAAATGGAAATCGGCGAGATGGTCAAGAACACCGGCATGCAGAAAACCTACCTTCGCCTGCTTGCCAGAACGTACCGGAAAATAGAGTCGGCTATGACGTTGAGATAGCCGCGGGAGATAAGCAATGGGCATAAATCGAATTCCAAGCTCTGTCGACATAGCAATTCAGGGTCTTCGCGCCGAATCGACGCGAATGAACGTGATTGCCGGCAATATCGCCAACGCGAAGACGACGCGCACCGATTCGGGCCAGCCTTACCGAAGGCGCGAGCTGGTGCTGTCGACCGACGGGGACATGTTCGGCGGTCCAGAGATCAAGAGCATCTCCGCGGACATGACTACTGAATTCAAGCGTCTTCACCAGCCGGGCCACCCCGACGCCGACAAGTCGGGCTTTGTAAACATGCCCAACGTGGACCTGCCTGTCGAGATGGTCAATCTCGTCGCCGCCAGTCGGGCCTACCAGGCCAACGCCGCGGTGATGAAGCGTCACCAGGAAGTAATGGACGCCGCGATCGCGCTTCTGAAATAGCGGAAAGGAAAACCGATGTCTTCAATAAATCCCATTCAAGGTCCGTCGCCGTCGATGCCGTCGACCCATGGTCTCGGCGCGGGACAAAAGAACTCCGGGGCCGAAAAGGGCGACTTCGCCGGAAAGCTGCGGAGCTGCATCGACCAGGTCGACCAGACCCAGCAGTCTTCGGCGGGCACCATCGAAGACCTGTTGAGCGGCAAGAGTCACGACGTTCTTCCGACGATCGCCGCGGTCGCCAAGGCCGACATGAGCTTCAAGCTGCTGATCGGCGTCAGGAACAAGGTCATCGAAGCCTACAAGCAGACGATGAACATGCAGATATGACAAGTCGGGTCAGAGTTGCCGGCGGAGAACAATAGTGGCTGGATTATCCGAAAATCTTCGACAGGCGTGGCGCCAGACGAACCTCGTTCAGCGGGTAATTCTCATGGCTGTGCTGCTGGCGTGCGCGGGAGCCGGCGTGCTGCTGCTGGGCTGGGCGCAGAAACCGCACATGGGAATGCTCTACCAGGGACTCGACCCCGAGGAGGCCTCGGCGATCGTCGAGAAGATCCGCGACGCGGGGATCGAATACGAACTGACCGGAGGCGGCACGACGATCAAGGTCCCCGTCGAGGAGATCTATTCGCTGCGTCTGACGATGGCGTCTACGGGGCTTCCCGCCGGGGGACAGCAGGGTTATCGCATCCTCGACCAGGCGGAGTTCGGATCGAGCCCCGACAAGCTTCGAATCAATTACGTTCGCGCCGTCGAGGGCGAACTGGCCAGGACGATCCAGATGCTCGACAGCGTCATTTCCGCACGCGTTCACGTCGTCGTGCCCGAGGGCAGGCTGTTCGCCAAGAAGAAGAAAGGCGCATCGGCGACAGTGGCGCTTCGGATCAAGCCCGGCTGGCGGATCAGCCCGGCGAAAGCCGCGGCGATCGTGCACATGGTCTCCGGGGCCGTGGAGGATCTCGTGCCGGAAAACGTCGTCGTCGTCGCCGACGGAGAGATGGTCTCCAGCGAGAGCGAAGGTCCCATGAGCACTTCGGGCGGAAGCTTCTTCGACTACAAGACGCGCGTCGAGGAAGTCAGCGCCAGAAAGGTCCAGACGATGCTCGACGCGGCGCTGGGACCGAACCGATCTTCGGTCAGCGTCGCCGCGGTGATTGCGGCGACAAACAGCCGCGAGACCACCGAAACATACGATCCCGACGGGAAAGTGGTCTCCAAGGAGGAGATCAAGAGCACCTCGACGACCCCCGGCGACAAGGACGGCGGTTCGACCCGCGAGGAAAACACCACCAGCGAATACATGGTCAGCCGCACGACAAAGGAGGTGACGAACCTGCCGGGTCAGATCACCTCGCTGTCGGTGGCGATACTCGTTGACCTGACTCCGCCGCCGGAGCCCGAGCCGACTGAGGGAGAGGATGCCGCCGCCGGCGCCGCGGGAGCGAAAGGACCGGCGCTGGAGATCAAGGATGTCGAAGAAATGGCCCGCAGCGCCCTGGGTCTCAGCGAGACCGATTCGCTGTCGGTCAAGGAGACGAAGTTCAACGGCGCGATAGCGTCGGCGATGTCGTTGCCCGAGGATTCCGGCGGCCTGATGAGCCCCGAATTCCTGCTGGAGATGGGCAGGCGGTTCTCGATGGGAATCCTGGTCATCGGCGCACTGCTGGTTCTGAGAATGCTGCGCGGACCGAAGAAGAAGGGCGCTGACGCCATGGTTGGCTCCCAGCCGCAGTTGGCCGGACAGGGAGCCGGTGCCGATCACCTTCTGCCGGGAGCCGACGCCGATCCGGAGATCCTGCGATCGCAGATCACAAACGCACTGCAAAACAACCCTGAAGAGGTCAAGAAGCTCTTCCTGCATTGGATCGAAGCCAAACAGGAGGGCGCATAAGTGACCAAGGCCTCCGCCAGAAAAGCCGCGATGCTGCTGAGGAACCTCGATCCTTCGACGGCCGCCGAACTGCTGCAGTCGGCCGAGCCGGAAATGCTGGCCGACATCGCGGTGGAAGTGGCGTCACTCGAAAATGACGGACAGGCGGGGTCGGCGTCCCAGGAGCCGATCCGCGAGTTTTTCGGGCTGCTCCACGGTCGGAGGGCTCTGCCTTCCGGTCAGCAGTTCGCACGCGAAATGATCGAGCACGTTCTTGGCGAACAGGACTCCCGCGAAGTGCTGATCCAGGTCGCTCAGAGGCTCCAGGCGATGGATCCGTTCCGCCAGATTCGCTCGGCTTCCGCCGATGCGATCGCCGAAGCTCTTTCCGGCGAGTCGGCCCAGGCGGCCTCTATCGTCCTGTCCGAACTGCCGGCCAGGAAAAGCGCCGCACTGCTCGGCCTGCTCGACCAGGGCGCGCGGGTCCAGGCGGTGGCCTGCATGGCCGCAGCGCAGGAAGTGTCCCCCGGCGCGCGTATGCGGATAGCCGGCGTGGTCCAGAGCCGGCTTGAGCAGATCGACCGGGACAAGGCCATGGGCGTCGGGGCCGGACAGTCCAAACAGCGGCTCAGAAAAGTCGCCGTGCTGCTCCGCGGGGTCGAACTCGATCTTCGCAGTCAGTTGGTCGAGACCCTCAACGCCCAGGACGGCGAAACCGCACAGGCGGTCCAGGAACTCATGGTCACCTGGGACGACATCAGCTCGGTGGCCGAACGATCGCTCCAGGAGGCGCTGATGTCGGTCGAGGCCGACAAGCTCGCACTGGCGCTGGTCGAGGCCGATGAGAAACTAGTCCAGCGGATCAAGGGGAACATATCCGAGCGGGCCGCGGCGATGCTCGACGAAGAGGCGTCGCTGCTGTCGAGCCCCAAGGCCTCCGACATCGCCGAGGCCAGAGACCAGATACTTAGCGTGCTCCGCGAGATGAACGACCGCGGCGAACTGCAGTTTGAGGAAAGCTGACGGTAATGGCTCAGCAACTGGAAATCACGTTTCCTCGCCCACTGGCGTCAGTGACGACGGATCGGCCCCAGCAGGCCGACGCGGCGCTGACCCGCGCGGCGCAGATTCAGGCCCAGCAGCAGATTGACGCCGAACTTGTCCAACTGCGCGTGGCGAGGCTGGCGCTTGTACAGGCGACCGCCGAATTCCAGTCGCTCCAGGATCAGTTCTGCAGCCAGGCCGAGAGTCAACTGCTGGACCTGTCGCTGGAAATAGCCAGAAAAGTCCTGATGCAGGAAGTCAACTCCTCGCGCCACGAGGTCGACCCGATCGTCAAAGAGGCGCTCAACAGGCTCCCCGGTCGAATCGACGCCGCGGTGCATCTGCATCCCGACGACCTGGCCCGGTGCGAAATGGCCCGCGGAGCCCAGGACAGCCCGGACGCCGGCGGTTTGGAGTTCGTACCTGACGCTTCGGTCGGGCGCGGCGAGTGCCTCGTGCGAACGGCCCGGGGAACGGTCGAATCATCCATCGACGGGCATCTTTCGGAGATCTCGCAGGCTCTAAAGGGGTCGGAGTAGAATCGTATGGCGGTTGACCTGAAAAAATACGAGATGAAGCTCAAGGGCGTGGACCTGATGCCGTACCGCGGCTCGGTGATTCGCGTCGCGGGCATGATGGTCGAATCCGCCGGCCCGCCGGTCGGCGTCGGACAGACCTGCGAAATAAGAATCAGCGACGGCAGAAGCGTGCTGGCCGAAGTGATCGGATTCAACGGCGACAACCGCATGCTCATGCCGCTGTCGGGGATCGAGGGGATAGCGCCGATGGACCCGGTGATCGCAAAAACATCGCCTCGATTCATGCGGCTCGGCGACAGCCTGCTGCGGCGCGTCGTCGACGGGCTCGGCGAACCGATCGACGGCAAGGGCCCCCTCGACGGCGCCGAACTGCTGAGCATCGACAACGCTTCTACGCCCGCGCTGAGCCGAAACAGAATTACCGAACCGATGGTGTTCGGCGTCAGGAGCATCGACGGGCTGATGACCTGCGGAAAAGGTCAGAGAATGGGAATCTTCGCCGGCAGCGGAGTGGGCAAGAGCGTCCTGCTCGGCGAGATAGCGCGCGTCAGCGAGGCCGACGTGAACGTCGTGGCGCTGATCGGGGAGCGCGGGCGGGAGGTCCGCCAGTTCCTCGAAGAATCGCTCGGTCCGGCGGGGCTCGAGCGCAGCGTTGTCGTCGTTGCGCCCGCCGACGCCTCGCCGATCCATCGGGTGAAAGGCGCCTTCACCGCGATCACGATAGCCGAATACTTCCGCGACAAGGGCAAGGACGTGCTGTTCATGATGGACTCGCTGACTCGCCTGGCCCAGGCCCAGCGAGAGATCGGACTGGCCGCCGGGGAGCCTCCGACAAGCGGGGGATACTGCCCCAGCGTCTTTTCGATGCTGCCGAAGCTGACCGAACGGCTGGGTTCCACGGCGAAAGGAAGCATAACCGGCATTCTCACCGTCCTGGTCGAAGGCGACGACATGAACGACCCGGTCGCCGACAGCGTGCGATCGCTTCTCGACGGGCATATCGTGCTGTCGCGGGCGCTGGCCCAGCGCGGACACTACCCCGCGGTCGACATCCTGGCCAGCATCAGCCGCCTGATGGACTCAGTCGCCGCCGGCGATCACCAGGAGGCCTCCCGAAAATTCAAGGCGATCTACGCGACGTATCAAAACGCCGAGGACCTGATAAACATCGGCGCGTTTTCACCAGGCAGCAACCACAGGATAGACAAGGCGATATCACTGATCGACAGGGTCAACGATTTCCTCGTCCAACCGGTGGGACAGAGATCCGATTTTTCCGAAACCGTGGCGCGGCTGGCGCAGATAACCGAATCGTGGGACACTCTGCTTCCCCAGCTCGATTCGCCCGGCGAGGCGCGAGGGGCGGTGGCGTAAATGAGGCGTTTTCAATGGCCGATGCAGCGAGTGCTCGACATAAGAATACGGCAGGAGGACGCGATGAGGCTGGAGCTGGTGCGCATCAGCCAGCAGGTCGTCGCCGTCCATCGCGAGATATTCATCCGCAAGGCCGCCCTGCGAAACGCTCTGTCGCAGTTGGCTCGGAAACCAGCTTCCGTGCGGCTGGTCGAACAGCAGGAGTTCATGCGGCGATCGGGATCGCAGCAGTCGCTCCTGAATCGCCTTGGCGAGAAGCTCCAAACGCTGCAGGACCAGCGCCAAGAGAAGAACGATCAGTACGACAAGCTGCGCAGGGCTCGCGAGGCTCTGGAAAAGCTCCGCGAACAGGCGGCGTCGGAACACGCCAGGACGACCGGCAAACTCGAGCAGAAGGAAATGGAAGACAGCTTCCGCCTTTCGTTGGCCCGCGGGATCACCGAGCGGCGAGCGGCGGCGGAGTCAGGAGTGAAACATGAAAGGTAAACTCAGAATAATCATCCTCGCGGCTATCGCCGTGACCAGCTTTGCGGTCTCTTACTTCATATCGCCCTGGCTGGGCGGAAACAGCGCCGCTCCGACGCAGCCGTCCGGCGGACAGGTCCAAAATCCCGCGCCCGAAACCGGGGCCGATCCTGTCGCGGCGGCAGCCGGTCGGGCGCCGGTCGCGGCTCTCAAGAACCGCGAACTGAAGACGCTGATAACCGAACTTCGCCTGAAGCTTGACGACTGTCGGACGAAGGAGGAGCAGCTCGCCGAGCGCGAGAAGCGGACCTCGATCGCCGCGGCCGATCTGAAGAAGCAGGCCCAGGAGCTGGAGAAACTGCGGCTTGAGCTGATACCGGCGCTTCAGCGATACCAGGAGACCAAGAAGAGCCTGGAGACCAATCAGATCAAGGTCGTCGCCGCGGAAGAGAAGAACATCAAGCTCCTGGCCGGCAGATACGACTCGATGGACCCCGAAGGGGCGGCCAAGATCCTGACCAACTTGTGGGCCGGCGAAAAGCAGGACCTCGCGGTCAAGATACTCTACTACATGCAGGCTCGGTCCGCGGCGAAGGTCCTGGCGGCGATTTCATCATCCACCGAAAAGGACGCCGCTGAACTGGCGGCCAGGCTCTCGGAGAGATTCCCGTCGGTGCGGAAGCCCGAGCAGAAGGAAGGTTGAACTGTGGATATTGCAACAGTCATAGGCGTCACTCTTGGTTTCGTCTGCGTAATCGGCGCCATAGTCGCCGGCGGAAGCGTGGCGGTGTTCGTGCACATACCTTCGATGCTGATCGTCGTCGGCGGAATGCTGGCCTCCACGCTGATCCACTTTTCATTGAAGCAGTGCCTGGGCATGATGCCGGTGGTCAAGAAGACCCTGTTTTACAAGCTTCCGGCTCCGTCGGAGCTGATACAGAACATGGTCGACTACTCGGCGATCTGCCGGCGCGACGGCCCCCTGGCGCTCGAGAAGGAGCTCGGTTCGGTCAACGATCCGTTCGTTCTGCAGGCGATGCAGATGGTCGTCGACGGGCAGGACGGCGAGGCGATCGAAGAGGCCCTCGACAACGAAATCAGATACCTCCAGGAGCGCCACTCCGACGGCAAGAAGATCATGGAGTTCATGGGCGCCGCGGGTCCGGCGTTCGGCATGATCGGAACCCTGATCGGACTGGTGGCGATGCTCCAGAACCTCAGCGATCCGTCCGGCCTGGGCGCCGGGATGGCTGTTGCGCTGATAACCACGTTCTACGGCGCACTGCTGGCGAACCTGCTGTTTATCCCGCTTGCGGGAAAACTCGGCATACGCTCGAAAGAGGAAACGCTCGTCCGCGAGATGATCGTGCAGGGAGTTATCGGAATCGCCAAAGGCGAGAGCCCCACAGTAGTCAGGGAGCGTATGCAGGTGTTCGTTTCGGCCAGGAAGCGCGAAGAGTACAAGCCCTCGATGGGCGACAAGCAGTCAAAGGCCGCCTAGATGGCGAAGAACCAGAGACAATCCGTCGACGATGCGCCTCCCGGCGCGCCAGCGTGGATGCTGACGTTCTGCGACTGCATGACGCTTCTGCTTACGTTCTTCGTGCTGCTGCTGAGCTTCTCGTCGTTTGACCCCGAGACCCAAAAACAGCTCAACGGGGCGATGAAGTTCAGCAGCGGCGTTACGATCACCCGCAACAGAGAGAGAGTAGACGACTCGCTGGCTCCGGAGGTTCCGCCCGTTCAGGATCTGACGGACAAAGGGTCCGAGAAGAAGCGTTCGGACGACCGGAATATAGTCAAGAATCCCAAGGGAATTGAACCCAGCGCCACAGTAGGGCAGTACGAAGAAACCGTGCTTGTCCTTCCGGTCGACGAAATGTTCATCGGCAAGAGCACTATCCTCACCGAAGCCGGCAAAGAGGGCCTCGACAAGCTGGCGTCTTACCTGGAGCTTTCGCCGCGGCACGTGATAATCGGCGAGTCTCCCGCTCCCGGCGGCCCGGGCGATAATCTGCAGAGGTCCTGGAGCATTCTGCAGTTCCTCATGCGTACCGAGTGCCTGGGACCCGAGCGGTTCAGGATATCGGGCCGGTGTCCGCGACCGATCCATTCGAACGCGGAAAAAGCGACTATGCAGATTGTCCTGTTGGCCAGAGACGTAACCCGAACGCCTGAGGGCGTATGACGGTTGAGTTCATAAGACGACAATGGCGTCAAAAGCACCAAAACAAGAAGACAACGGGCCGGACACTCCCGCAAGGATCGTGTCGTTCACCGATATGATCACGCTGCTGCTGGCGTTTTTCGTGCTGCTCCAGGCGTTTGCCAAGGAGCAGGACCCCGAACTGTATCGACAGGGGCAGGGCGCCTTCAAGCGGAGCATCGCGGGATTTGGAATACCCAATCTGCTGTTTGGACAGCCGAAACTTATTTCGGGCGTCCAGAGTAAAAAACGACATCCGACCGAGGAAAATGACGACAGAGAGAAAACAAGGCGAAACATAGACCTCAAGAACGCCCGGATTAAACAGGCGTTCGAGAAGCTTGCAGACGCCCTAGACACCGTGACTTGCGACAAGAGGCCCGAGGCGTCGAATGTGGAGTCGGCTCCGATAAGCTTCGCGCCGGCCAGTGCGGCCCTCGGGGCCGAGGCTCGCCAGTGGATCGGTCAATACGCCGCACGACTGGGCCGCAACCGAAAGCCCGCGCGAGTTGTCGTGGTGGCTTCGGCCCCGGATATTCCGGTGGGAAAGGCCCGTTGGATTCTCTCGACCAACAGAGCCCGGGCGGTTTGCGAGTTGATGGGCGGCGTGCTGTCGGACGTATCGCAGGGAAGATGGATTCTGACGCCCATGGGCAGCGGAGCCGCGGGCCCCGGCGATCCCCGGCGCAGCGCCCCTGCCAGACAGGAATTTGTCCGAATAGCAATCATTGAAACAGAGTAGAGCCATGGCTGAAGACAAGACAACAGATAAGGCGCCCATAGACCCGCTGGACGAGATGGATGCAGACAGCGGCTCGGGGACACTGGGCGGGATTCTCAAACTCCTCCTGCCTGTGGGAATCGTGATCGTTTTCGCCGGCGCGGGACATTTCGTCAGCCGATTGACCGCCGACGGACCGGCTGAGATTCAACCCGCGGGATCCGAAGACGCCCCGGGCGACCAGCCGGCGAGCACGCCGAAGGACGGATCGGGCCAGAAGCCGCAGCCTGACCCCGCCGACGCGGAACTGGAGCACCACGATCTCGAATCGATCACCATCAACCCCACCGAACCGCAGGTGCCTCGGTATCTCAAGGTGATCTTCAGCCTCGCGATCAACAAGGAAGCCTATTCCGACGCCAAGACGACTATCGAAACGAAGTCCAACGAGATAAAGAACTGGCTGATAACCTACCTTTGCGACCTGTCGCTGGACGACGTTCGCGGGGCCAGGAACATCAACCGCGTAAGACGGGAGGTCCAGGACCTGCTCAACAACAGGCTCTGGCCCGAGGGCAAACCCCTGATCGTAAACGTAAGCCTCAAGGAGTGGCTCGTTCAATGACCCCCCAGGCGCCCGAATCCGACAGTGCGGTCCTCAAACTTCTCGCCGCGGCGAAGAATTCGCCCCCTGCGGCGTGCGAAGATGTTGAAGCCGCCGATTACGACTGGAATGTCCCGTCCAGATTCACCGCATCTGAGTTGGACAACGTAGGGCGGATGTCGGAAAAAGCCGCCGTCGAGATCGCCAGGGAGCTAAGCTCTCAGTTGCACGAGGAAACCCCCGTCCGGGCCGCCGGTCCCAGCCAGCACTACGCCGGACGGCTCGAACTGCTCGACCCCGACAGCGACAATCTCCCGTTCTGCGTGACCCGGGCCGATCAGAGCCCCTGCGGACTTGTGCTGATACCCGGCGAGCTGGCCCGCAGTTGGGTCGGCAAGGCCCTCGGCGGATCGACAGCCGACGGCGCCGCCGATCGCGAGTTTTCAACTCTGGAGGCCGCACTGCTGCGCGATGTTGTCGAGGCGATCGTAAATGCGTTTTCCAGCCAGTATCGGATGGTCAGCGACCAGACGATCGAGTGCGGCCGCCAGGCGTCGGGCTCCGACGGCTTAGGCGAGGTCAAGAGCGACGATGAATACTGCGTCCTGTCGTTCGGCATCGGCGCGCAGGAAGGTCAGCCGGCGATCTCGTTTGTGTTGTCCAGCGACATTCTGGGCCAGGCCGCCGGCGGCGGAACTGTATCTCAAGCGGGCGACGCATCGCCCGAAGATTCGCGAGAAAAACTCCTCGCTTGCGTCAGGCAGGCGTCCGTGACGGCGACTGTGTCGCTGATGACGACCAACCTGTCGCTGCGGGACGTTATGGAACTCGAGGTCGGAGACGTGCTGATAGCCGACAAGTGCGTCGGCCAGCCGCTGGAAGTGCTCGTAGGCGGCTCGGTTGTCCTGTCGGGGCATCCGGTCAGTTGCGACGGGCAGTACGCCCTGCAGATCACCGAGTGACTCGCGAATCAAATCAATTAGCTGATTTCGAAAGGCCAGAGACCAATGACCGAGACAATGACACAAGACCCCTCGCAGACCGATGAGGAATCCGTAGACGTGCAGGAGGCCCAGCTTCCCGAGGCCGTCGATCAGTCAAGCGGAGCCGAAAACGGGCAGATCGACATACTCCTCGAAACGCTTATGCCGGTCCAGGTCCAGTTGGCCCAAACCAATCTGCGCGTCCAGGAATTGCTTCAACTGTCTCCGGGCTCAGTACTTAAGCTGGACAAGCGAGCCGGCGAACCGGTCGATCTATTCCTCCGCGGAGTGAGATTCGCAACCGGGCAACTGGTAGTCATAGAAGACCGCCTCGGCGTGCGCCTCAACAAGATACTGTCCCCGGGCCCCGGACGCCGAGCGACGGACCAGACCGAGGCGTAAACGGCGGCTTTCAGCTTTCAGCTTTCAGCTTTCAGCTACGGCAACGGCAACGGCTGCGGCGGCGTAATCCAACGGTTGATTCGTGTGCAGTCGGCCTCAATAAAGAGAAACAAAAAGTGAAGCAATAGGCCCTGCCGTTCAATGTTGCGCCTTAGGTGATAGCTCTCAGCTTTCAGCTTTCAGCTACGGCAACATCTACGTTGGCGGTTCGCGTCAGTGGTTTCGGTCATTGGTTGTAGCCGTTGCCGTAGCTGACAACTGATAGCTGCTGGCTGCCGTTCCGTAAATTTTTTCAACATTTTCCAGTGCGGATGTTTGATTCTTGTGCGGTCGGAGGGTCTTGGCGATATAAGAAAAACTCCAAATGGGGGCGAAAAACGGCTGTTTCAGCCTGAAAACTGCTTATTTGTGCTTTGGCACGCCATGTGCAATCCTGTCATCTATGACTGAGTTGCGCCTATTGTACAAAATCGGCAAACCCGCGGCGTCGGCTCTATGCGCGCTGGTCGTATTGGTCAGCGTCGGGTTCTGTGCGGCTGATGGGCCGGCGACACAGCCGGCGACACAGGCCGCAACGAAGCCCGCGCTGGGGTTCGGCAAGATGTCCCAGAGCCCGACTGGGGATGTGACAGGTCTGATCTGGCAGATGATGGCGGCGACCCTGGTGGTCCTGCTGTTCGGAGCCGCGGCGCTGTTTGTGCTCAAGAGAGTTCTCCCGAAGATCCGCAGCGTTTCGCAAAAGCGGATCTGCGTGCTTGAGACGGCCTATCTGGGGTCCCGCAAGGCGGTGCATCTCCTGCAGGTCGGATCGGTCAAACTCCTTGTCGCCAGCTCTCCGGACGGTGTGACCAGGCTGGAAGACGTCACCGGAGCGTTTTCGTCCGATTACGCGGAGATAGCGCATCGTCTCGGATCACGAGGCGGCGACGGCGGGTCCCAACTCGATTCGAATGACGCAACGACTCAGTGAACTGGCGGAACCTGATGACAAGACTGCGGTCAAAACTTATTCTGGGCTTGCTGCTGATCCTGGCGTCGCATACCCCGCAGCTCGCGGCCCAGGACGCCCCCGCGACGACCGCGACCCAGCCGGCGAACTCCCTGCCGAGTCCCGGGCGCGTCCTTGACCTGGTCGACAAGTCCGTAGGTCCCGACGCCGAGGGCCAGCCCAACGACTGGTCGGCCCCGGTCAGGCTAGCGGTGGTCTTCGCACTGCTGGCGATCCTGCCGAGCATGCTGGTGATGATGACTTCGTTTACGCGGATCGTCATCGTGCTGTCGTTCCTCCGGCGGGCGCTGACGACCCAGAACATTCCCCCTACAGTGGCCCTGATCGGACTGGCGCTGTTCCTGACCCTGTTTACGATGGCCCCGACATTCTCGCAGATCAACGCCGAGGCGCTGCAGCCTTACCTCGATGATCGCGTCACGTTTTCTCAGGCGTGCGAGACGGCATACGGGCTGATGTCGCAGTTCATGCTCCGCCAGACCCGACCGGCGGACCTGGAATTCATGGTCGAAATGTCCGGGGTCCAGCCGCCCGACGAGCCGGTCGACATCCCGGCCCACGTGCTGATCCCGTCGTTCGCTATAAGCGAATTCCGCAAGGCGTTCGAGATGGGATGCCTGATCTTCATTCCGTTCCTGGTCGTCGACCTGGTGACTTCGGGAATCCTGCTCAGCGCCGGGATGATGATGCTGCCGCCGGTGATGATCTCGCTTCCGTTCAAGATCATCCTGTTCGTTCTGGTCGACGGGTGGCGCCTGACGGTCAGAACGCTGGTCACAAGCTTTCACTGAGGTAAGACATGGACCCCGACCTGATACTGCACATAGGAAAAAGAGCCCTGGAAACGGCGCTGCTGACGTCGGCGCCCGTGCTGGCCAGCGCGCTGATAATAGGCGTGCTGGTCGCGATGCTCCAGGCGGTGACCTCCGTGCGCGACATGACTATGGGCATGGTTCTCAAGATCGCCTGCGTGGGAATAGTGCTGATGATTTGCGGCGGATGGATGATGCAGGTCGCCGTGGCGTTCACAAACGAGGTTTTCGGACACATGCAGGCTGTCGGACTTGGCGGGTAGCGATGGGAATATGGCTGGCCATTCTGTTGCCGTTCGTGATGCTTGGCGCAAGGGTCGCCGGGTTCATTCTCGTCTCGCCGATATTCGGATGGCGGGCCGTGCCGGTGGTCGTGCGGTCCGGACTGGTCCTGCTGCTTACAGTCTTCTTCGCCGCGAACATCCCAAATGCAGTCAACCCGGCGACAACGAACTGGCTCTACGCGATAGTATTGATCGGCCAGGAGGCCGTCATAGGTCTGGCGCTGGGGCTGATGGCCCGGTTAGTCTACTCGGCGGTTCAGCAGGGCGGAATGATAGCCGCACAGCAGATGGGCTTCTCCGACGCCGGCGTGCTCGATCCTATCTCCGGGTCCCAGTCCCGCCCGATAGCGACATTTTTCGAGATGATCTTCGCGCTGCTGTTCCTGGCCGCCGGCGGACATCACATCCTGTTGAGAATAATCTCCAGCAGCTTCAGCAGCTTCCCGGTGGCCGCCGCTCCGGACATCTCGGTGCTGGCCGAAGGAATCGTCGTCGCCGGATCGACGATGCTGCTGTTCGCGTTGAAACTCGCCGCACCGATCCTGGCGGCGTTCCTGATCCTGTCGGTGCTGCTGTGCATCCTGGCGCGAGTCCTGCCCGAGATGAACATCCTGATGGCCAGCTTCCCTCTCCGCGTGGGGGCGGGGATATTCATGGCCGCGGCGATCATGCCGTCGCTGAACAGCTTCACCATCGAACTTGCCAAGTGGATGCAGAAACACCTGATCACGTAAGAAAGGCGTTTGAGTCGAAATGGCCGAAAAGCCCGCATCAGAACGAACCGAAGATGCGACTCCTCATCGCATAAGGAAAGCCCGGAGCGAAGGGCAGATCGCCCAGAGCCAGGAAGTGCCCTCGGCTATGATTCTCGGTGCGCTGATCATCGTGCTGACCATCACCGCCGGACAGACGTATCAATGGTTCGCCTCGCAGATGCGCGACGGGCTGCTGTTCAGCCTTAACGCGTCTCTCTCGACACAGGCCTTCGGCGACGTGCTGTTCGCCAGGGGGGTGCAGTGCTTCGCGGTTCTGGTTCCGATCCTGGCGGCCCTTACGGTCGCGTCGATCGCCTCGAGTCTCGTCGTCGGCGGCTGGGCCTACAGCCCCAAAGCCGTCCGCATGGACCTCTCGCGGATCTCCCTGATCAAGGGCCTGAAGAACCTGATATCCCGCAGATCGCTGGTCAAGCTCCTGATCTCGATGGCCAAGCTGTCGGTTTTCATCGGGATCGCGTGGCACTACATCGCCGGTCGCATGGACATGCTGCTGGGTCTTCACTGGTCCGGCGCCGCCGGCGTGCTCGGCGCGGCGGCCGAACTGATCTTCGGTCTGAGCGTCAGGATCATCATAGCCCTGACGGCGATCGCCTCGGTGGACTTCCTGTACCAGAGGTGGAACTACAAGAAGCAGTTGCGAATGACGCGCCAGGAAGTCAAGGAGGAGAACAAGGAGCACCAAGTGTCGTCGGAGACCAGGGGACGGATACGTTCGCTGCAGTTTGCGATGGCCCAGAGGCGGGCGATGCAGGACGTTCCGACCGCCGACGTGGTGATAGTCAACCCGACCCACTACGCCGTGGCGATCAAATACGACGCCGCCGAGGCTCCCGCTCCGATGGTCGTCGCCAAGGGCGCCGACTTCATGTGCGAAAAGATAAAGGAAATCGCCCGGGAAAACGGGGTGCCGATTATCGAGAAACCCGAACTGGCCCGATCGCTGTACGCGGCGGTCGAACCGGGCGACGTCATACCCGAAGCGCTGTTCGTAGCCGTTGCCGAGATACTGGCGACGATCTACAAGTTGAAGAAGAACTCGCCGCCGACGTCGCTGGACACAAGCAAGTAATGCCGACCAAAGACGACAATTCGACCGCTCCTTCGCTGACCGAGAACAGATCCACGGGTCTCAAGTGGTTCCTCGGCCACAACGACGTGGTCTTCGCGATGGGCCTGATGGTCGTCCTGACGACGCTGCTGATTCCGCTGCCGACGTTCATGCTGGACATACTGCTGGCCGCGAGCATCGCCACGGCGCTGGCCACGCTGCTGGTGGTCCTGGCTACGCGCGAGTCGATCGAGCTGTCGAGCTTCCCGTCGCTGCTGTTGTTCGTGACGCTGTTCAGGCTGTCGCTGAACGTCGCGTCGACGCGATTGATCCTGGTCCAGGGCGACGCGGGGGCGATTATCGACACGTTCGGAAACCTCGTGGCCCAGGGCAGCCTGATTATCGGACTGGTGGTGTTCCTGATCCTCGTGATCATCCAGTTCGTCGTCATCACCAAGGGCTCGGAGCGCATAAGCGAGGTGGCCGCGAGGTTCAATCTCGACGCGATGCCGGGCAAGCAGATGGCGATCGACGCCGATCTCAACGCCGGGATCATCGGGGCCGAAGAAGCCGGCCGCCGCCGCAGCAAGGTCGCCAGCGAGAGCGAATTCTACGGGGCGATGGACGGCGCCAGCAAGTTCGTCCGCGGCGACGCGATCGCCGGACTGATCATCACCGGCGTCAACCTGATCGGCGGGTTCGCGGTGGGGATGACCGAAGGGCTGACCGCAAGCGAGGCGATAAAGACCTACGCAGTTCTGGCCATCGGCGACGGGCTGGTCTCCCAGATACCGGCGATCATCATCTCGACCGCGTCGGGATTCCTGATCAGTAAGGCCAACTCCAAGGAAAGCCTCTCGCACGACATGATCCACCAGATGCTCGCTCGCGGACGCCCGCTGGGCATCGCGGCGTTCGTGCTGGGTCTGATGGTCTTCGTGCCCGGATTCCCCAAGCTCCCGCTGATCGGACTCGCCGCGGGAATGGGTATTCTAGCCAGGATCCTGACTCGCCAGGAGGCGAAGGATTCTGAGCCCGAGGCCAAGCCGACCGAGCCCGACGAAGAGGCCGACCAGACCCCGGTGTCCGAACTGCTGGACGTCGATCGGCTTGCGATCCAGGTCGGAGCCAGACTGATAAAGACTGTCGACCCGCGTCGGAAAAACAGCCTTTCGCACCGAATAGCGCCCCTGCGCAGGCGATTCGCCAAGGAGTACGGGATCGTGCTGCCCCTGGTGCGCCTGCGCGACAACATCGCCATCGAGGCCAACACCTACGAGATTCGCCTGCACGATCACGTCATCGGCTCGGGACGGCTCGAACCCGACAAGTTCATGGCGATGGACCCGGGGACAGTAACCCAGGAGATCGAAGGGCAAAGCGCCAGCGAACCGGTGTTCAACCTGCCGGCGATCTGGATCACCGAGGATCAAAAGGCCCAGGCCGAACTCAGCGGCTACACGGTGGTCGATCCCGAGTCGGTGCTGGTGACCCATCTGTCCGAAGCGCTGAAGCGCCACGCCTGCGAACTGCTGAGCCGCGACGACACCCAGGAGCTCGTCGAACGCCTCCGCGAGAGACAGGCGACCCTGGTCAACGAAGTTATCGGCGAACTTGTGCCGCTGGGTCTGCTGCACCGCGTGCTGCAGAACCTGCTGCGGGATGCGATCCCCATCCGCGACCTGACGCAGATCGTCGAGGCACTCGGCGATCATGCCTTGAAGACCAAGGACCCTGGAATGCTGACCGAGCTGACCCGCAAGGCCCTCGTCCGGACGATAACCGAACGGAGCCTCGACGCCGACGAGATCATCTGGTCGATCGTCCTGGCTCCTTCGCTGGAATACGAACTGTGCAACAGCCTGACCGCCGGCTCCGACGGCGAGAACATGAGCGTGCCGCCGGAAAAGACCCTGGAGCTGGGTCGCGAGATAATCGAAGCGTGGCGCACCGTCGTGGGAAACGGACACGATCAGGCGGTGCTCCTGTGCGATCGCTCGCTGAGGCCCCACATCGCGGCGCTGCTTTCGCGGCAACTGCCGCAACTGTCGGTGGTGGCGTACGACGAGATCCTTCCCGGCACGAGAGTCGAGTCGGCTGTGACGATCTCGCTGGAAGCGCAGGAGCTTGACATGGCCGGAGCGACGGCATGAGACAACTGGCGACAATGTGCGCGGTTCTGGGCTTCTTCGCCCTGGCCTTCGTCGGCTGGTTCAGCGGCGTGCCGGTGTTCATCTGCGCCGTCAGAGCATTGAGCGGAGCTGCGGTGCTGTACGTGGTTGCCGGCCTGGCCGGAACGGTGGCGGTCCGTATTATCGCCGATGCGGCCGTGCGGGCGCAAGTAGACCACGCACATAACGACAAGAGCGAATCGTGAATCCTGAGACCAAAACACGAACTGACCCCAAGGCTGTGACCCAGGCGCTGAAGGCGAAGGTCTCCGAGGCCTACGCGCGCCAGTCGCGCCAGGCCTCCGAGGAGCAGTGGATTCTCGACAATCTCGAGATGGTTCCGCGGATGGCCCGCAAGATAGCTTCATATATGACCAAAGAGACCGACATGGAGGATCTGATCTCCGCCGGCACTCTCGGGCTCGTTCGCGCCGCAAGGGCTTACGACCCGGGGAGAGACGCCGAGTTCAGCACCTACGCCTACATCCGCGTCCGCGGAGCGATCATCGACGAACTTCGCGCCAAGTCGTTCGTGCCCGCGGCGGTCCACAATCGCCTTCGCCAGGTGCGGGAGGTTTACGAAAAGCTCACCGCGCAACTCGGACACGCTCCCAGCGACGAGAGGCTCGCCGGGGAGGTCGGAATGCCGATCGGGCAACTGTACCGACTGTTCCAGCAGGCCAGGCGCCAGCAGTTCCTCTCGATCCACGGCCTGACAGACGATTCGCCGGCGATGGGCGCCCTGGCGCCGGTGGATCAAGCGCCCTCCCCGTCGGACCAGCTCGAACGAAA
>Ga0180430_10000399_pt1 | contig 47530 bp, 66 predicted proteins | sample SS_ome_9_FD_132999 | JGI IMG/M metagenome (GOLD analysis project Ga0180430, IMG submission 132999) | Hypersaline lake sediment archaeal communities from the Salton Sea, California, USA - SS_1_S_2 metaG | ecosystem: Environmental > Aquatic > Non-marine Saline and Alkaline > Hypersaline >...
GTCGCCATCTCCGTCCCCGTCCCCGTCGCCGTCCCCGTCCCCGTCCGCGTCCGCGTCGCCGCCGTCCGGGCCGCCGTCTGCGCCCGAGCCCGGGGCGCTGCCGCAGGCCGCCGCGAGCGAAAGCAAAGCCAACAACAGCCAAGCAGATGTCCACCTCATCTCGAGAATCCTCCTCAGTGAGCGCACCGGGGCGAGGGGGGCGGCGGCGGGGAGGGGGGCGGCGAGGGCGACGGCGGCGGCGCCGGCGACGGCGACGGGGACGGGGACGGCGACGGGGACGGGGACGGCGACTGCACCCTGATCGGAGCCGCCTGCAACCCGATCACCGGCCCCGACGCGTGCTGTCCGCCCCTCACCTGCCAGTACACCGGCTCGCAGCCCACCTGCCAGAACCCCTGAACTACCAGCGACAACCGACGAACTACCACCGAAAGGACTCGACATGCAGACCCAACCAGAACCCGACGAGAACCTCAGCGCCTACCTTGAGGCCAACCCCTACCAGTGCGCGCTGTACCAGGAGGCCGCTGCGACGCTCCTGGTGTGCGAAGGGGTCGATAAGGCCGAGGAGAGCTGGATCGGCCACCGAAACCCCGAAAACGCGGAGCAGATCGCGCTCGTGCTCGAGCTCCAGGGCGCCCGCATGCGGGCTCGCATGGCCATGGCCAGGATCGAGGACGCGGCCAACCAAGAAAAGCAGGAGGAAGCCAAGGCCGCGCGTCTGGCGAAAAGCTACGTGGAGAACTTCAAGGCCCAGCTTGCCGAGCGCGGGGTGGACCTTCCAGCCGCCACCGGCTCCCAGGGGGGACCGCAGATCCACGGGGCCCTGGTGATCGGCACGCTCAAGGTCGCCGCGGCGCTGCTCACAGCTTCTAAACAGGCTGTGGATTGCGACGAAGACCAGCGCCCTGCCGCGCTCCGGGGACTTCGCATGGTCGTCACTCGCCTGGACTCCGAGCTCGAGGCGCTTCGCGAGAGGCACCCCAGCTACTTCCACGTGGACCCCGACACGATCGAGCTGCTGTCCCAGGCGCTTCACGACCTGGACGATCTCGAGCCGACCCGCGTGCTGCTCGAGCTCACCGAGGAGAGCGAGATCCGAGCCGTCGTGGACGTGCCCTTTGCGGGCCGGTCGGAGGCGACGGCCGCGGGCATGGCTCAAGCCCTGGTGGCCGCCCTCGAGCGAGCTCGGAGCGCCCCGGAGTAGGCGGAGGGTTGACACCGCGCTTCGCGCGTGATCAGTGGTATTGTCCCTTGACGGAGATCGCCAAAGTGTCCCTGCTCCCCGCACCGATCGAAAACGCCGCTCTCGAGCTCACGCGCCGCGTGAGCGTGGCCATGCTCACGCGTTGGGCAAAGGCCCTGCACTCGGTGGGCGAGTACCAGCAGGGTGACACGCTGCTCGCGGTCGCGTGCCGCCTGCACAACGGGGACACCACGGCCATGCACCACCTGCGCACGGCCATGTACGAAGTCCGCCGTGCAGATCACGCACGCCGCCCCGCCGCCTAACGCCTGGCTTCTACAGCCCGCGCCGAGCTTGACCTATGTATGCTCTTACTTTGCACCAGCCCTGGGCCTGGGCCGTCGCCCACGCCGGAAAACGCGTCGAGAACCGGACGTGGCACCCGCCGCGGTCCCTGATCGGGCAGTACCTGGCGATCCACGCGGGGGCTCAGCCTCGAGGCCGGGCCCTCGCCGAGTTCGAGTATGTTCGCGAGGAGCTCGGCGCGCCGGAGATCGACGCCCTGGACTTCTCGGCCGTCGTCGCCGTCGTGAGGGTCACCGGCGCCCTCGAGACACCCGACGTGCTGACCCCCCAACAGCGCCGCTGGTACATGGGCCCGGTCGCCTGGCTGCTGGACGACGTGGTGACGCTCCCGACGCCGGTCCCCGCTCGAGGACGCCAGCGGCTGTGGCGCCTGGACGCCGAGCGGACGGCCCATGTGCGGCTCCAGTGGCGCGAGGCGAAGGGCCACAAGCTCAGCGCCGAGGAGCTCGAGCGCCTGGCGCTCCAGGACCCCCGCTACCACTGAGCGCTTGATCCCACTCGGATCACCCCCCGATGAACACCCTTGACGGCGCCGCCGTCTCACAGTGGGGCCCACTGCGACGGACCCCGGAAAGGCAGACCCACCATGAACGACCCCGATCTGATCACCCTTCGCCTGCGCGACGTAGACCAGGACACACTGCGAGCGGTGCGCAACGGCACGGACGATACGTGCACGCTCGCCGAGCTGCGCGCCGCCAACCCCGACGACGAAGCCCTCCACGAGGTGCTGACCGAGCTCCAGGCCGGCGATCGTCTCGCCGCCTTGGTCGGCGGGGGTGCTGCCCCCCTGGTGCTGCTGGAGCGCCTGCCGTGAAATCGGGCCCCGCCCCTGTGCGCCACGGCGCCATTCGGAACTATCGGCTCGAGCGTGCTGCGGTGCGCTCTAGCTTTGTCACCGACGACGGCCAGGAACTGAACGCGATCGGCAGCGAGGTGCGCACCGTCGAGGAACGCTACTGCGCCTACTGCAAGACCTGGGAGCGCGTCGAGGGCGTGTTCGGGGTCCTGCGCTGGATGGCGCAGCACGAGAACGGGGAGTGCCAGGACTAGAGAGCTCGCTGCCTCCCCTGCCTCCGGTGGCCCGGCCCCCAAGGGGGTCGGGCTTTTACTTGAGCTTCCCGGCGATCACAAGCACCGCCGCCACCCCGAAGATGGCCACGGCGACCCCGCCCAGGCCGCCGACGTTTTCCGTGCTGAGCTGGCCCGCGGAGTAGCCCTCGGCGCGCACCGGCTGAGCTCGCCGAGCACGGCCCTCGAGCACGGCCTGCTGGATCGGTGGCAGCGTCGCCGCTTGCAACGGCTGCACGGGCACGCCCTCCCGAAAGAAGGTCGGGCGGGAACGCGTGAGGAGCTCGAGGGTGTTTCGATCCATGGGGTCGTCTCCTAGCGGGCGAGTGCGAGTGCGGCGGCCAGTCCCCCGCCCAGGAGCAGCAGCGCGCCCGCGCCCCCACCTCCGCTGCCGCCGATCACGTCCTCGTCGTCCACGCCCGGCATGCCGGGCGGCACCTCGCCCTCGGCCTCGCCCTCGCCGGGAACGACCTGGCCCGGCGGAAGGTTGGGATTTTGGAGCGACGTAGCTGAACTTTTGAGCGCCTGCTCGAGCTCGGTGCGGTAGCTGGCGTCGGGGACCACCTCGAGGTCGAGGCCCTCGATCAGATCGCGGCGCTTGAGGAGCTCGCGGCGAGCATCCGCCCAGCGCTGCGCCACGTCGGTGTCCCAGATCCCGCCGAACGTGTCGTCCACGTAGGCGCACGTCGTGGTCCCCGCGAAACGCCAGCAGTTGCGGCGGTAGATCCCCATGACGAACTTGATCCAGTACCAGAGGCTGACCCGAAGGTGCGGACCCAGGTCGAGCTGCGCCGAGCTCGGCAGGTGGAACGCGTCGTCCTCGTCAAGCTCGCGCCACAGGACGTTTTTCTCGTCGTCCACGAGCTCGCGCTCGAGGAAGGCCAGGAAGTCGGCGCGGTTCGTGTCGTCCACGAGCTCGCCGCTGCGGTGCGGCGCTCTGCCGGCCTGCGCCGCCTCGAGGGCCTTTCGCATGTCGTGCACGTTGTCGTAGGCGAACAGCTCCCATGCCCCGTTTCGCTGCCGCATGGTGATCGAGCAGGACAGGTCGCCGATCAGGTAGCAGTGGCCCAGGCTCATACCGTAGCCCGGCAGCAGGCACTCCACTTTCCCGCCAGGGAACGCGATGTTGGGCGTGAGGGCGCCCGCGCGAAAGCACGCCCTGAACCATTCCTTCCACTGCGTCTCGAGCGGACTCGGGAGCAGGCGAAACGCGTTCGGCGTGTTCTTGTTCATCGAGCTCCAAAGCTGCCCCGCGAACTGGCGCGCGCTGGGGTAGTACGTGTCGATGCTGTCCCAGCTCGAGATCTGCGGGCCCCCGCCCTGGAACGCGGCGAACTGGCGGCAGGGTCCGGGGAGGTAGGCGAACGCGTTTGCACGGAACGAGGCGCCGGGCACGAAGTAGGCGTCGCCCGTGCTCGGCCGCGTCACCGCCGGCGCGAACTCGACCCGCTCACCGCGGGTGTTGCCCTCCTCGTCGGTGAGCTTGAGGCAGGCGAAGGCGGCGCCCTGGAAGTTGTCAGCGAAGCTCCCGATCGGCGAGAAGATCGGCGACCAGTCTCCGGTGGCCGCCTGCTGGAGCACCGCTCGAGCCAGGCTCTCGTCTTCGGCCTTTTGGTACTCGAGGCGCTTGAAGCATACCGGCGGCGGCGGGCTGGTCTGGTCGCCCTGGGCCAGCGCGATGATCAGCTTGCCGAAACTCATAGCGAGTTTCACGATCCACCCCACAATCGGGATTGACCCGATCGCGTTGGTGAATCCTTCGATGATGTCGGGAATGAACGACGAGATCGCGTCCCCGACGATCTGGGTGGCACTCACGCCCAGGTTGTCGAGCACGCCGAACGCCTGGTCCATCGCCCCCATGAAGGTGTCGAGCTCCGGCAGCAGCGTGTCCACGAACCCGAACGCCTCGCCCTGATCCTTGAGCGACCGGATCGAGAGCTTCTGCCAGTTTTGGAACGATGCTCTCGAGGCCGCCGCTTCCGCGTTGGCCTTCAGGAAACCCTCGGCGCTGAGCGCCGTCTCGGTCGGCAGCGAGCTCAGGAACTCGCCCTGGGCCCAGCGCTGCTGAAAGGGCATGAGCCCCGAAGGGGTTTCGTAGAGTGCATCGATCTTGGGCATGGAGCCTTCAGCCCCCGCTCGGGGGGCGCGCGTGGACGGCCAGGAACTCCTCGAGGAGCAGCGCGGCCTCGGTGCTGTTGGGCGCGGTGCCGATCGTCACCAGGCGCTCCGGGTCCACGCCCAGGTTGACGACGTAGGGCTGGGGAGCTCCGGCGACGTAGTACACTTCCCAGGTGTAGACGCCATCGGTGCCTGCGCTGACCGCCCGGCTCTCCTCACCGACTTCAAGCGGCGGCACGAGCCCTTCCTCGAGGATCTCGAAGCCGGGCGGGGTTACGCTGGCGTTGACGAGCTCGATCGCGCTCTGCTCCGCCTCGAGCACCGTGTCGAACGACCCTGCGATCGTCTCGGCGGTGTACTCCTGGATGGGTCCGATCTCGGAGTCGTAGGCCCTTCGCACCATCAGGGTGAAGGGCTTTTCATCGTTGGGGGTGTAGACGATCGCGTACTCGTAGAGCCCGCGCCGGCCCAGGTGGACCGTATCGTACTCGGCCCACTTGCCGCCCTCGGGGCGGCCGAGCTCGATCGTGGGGTTCACGGATTCCGAAGACCCGGCGAAGATCAGTAGACCGGCGATCACGCCGACGACGAGTAGTGTTCCCATGGTGCTGTGCTCCTATGCGAGGTTCCAGGTGAAGGTGGCAGGCCCAGGGCCGCAGATCTCGAATGGCGGGTCGCTCGATACGAGTACGCCCACCTCGTAGGTGCCGGACGGGGGAGGGCCGCCGTCGATGGTGGCCGTGACGGTGCTCAGGTCAACCGACAAGGCGCCGGTGTAGGTGGCCACCAGATTGCCGTTGTCGTACAAGCCGACGAGCACCGGGCCCGGTGGGGGGTTCGGCAGCGGCGGGTCGAGGGTGACGGCCACGGGGACGGCCTGGCCGATCGACCCCTGGTCAGGAGTGATCTGCACGATCTGGCACTCGCCCCCTGGGCCGTCGCCACCGCCGCCGTTCTGCTCATTGGCGCGCTCGCCAAAGCAGCACGTGGCCAGCAGGGCGTCCTCGGTCTTGACGATCCCGATCGGCTCAAAGTCGATCGTGAACGGGCCGCCGACGAGCTGCGGCACCATGCCGTCCTCACCGCACAGGAAGCCAAGGCCCCCGAACCGCGGCACGAATAGGGAGCGAAACGTGGTCGGGAGCTCGCCCGCGATCTCGGCCTGGGCGGGGAAGTCCAGCAGGACGCCCTCGACCCGCTGGATCGATCCGGCGTCCTCGAGCGACGCGCCGGCGACGGCGACCCCGCCGTTGATCGGGGTGAGAGCGTTGTAGGCCGCGAGCAGGTTCGGCCCGCGCACGTCGAGCCGCGGGATGAACACGTCCGCGGGCTGCTCGAGTCCGAGACGCTGGTAGAGGTCGCGCAGTCGGAACACGCCCAGATTGCCGCCGAGCTGGAAGGTGGCCAGGTCCCCTGCGATGGTGGGTGCGGGGAGCTCGGTGATCGACTGCCCGTCGAGGGTGCCGGTGACTTGGAGACGGACACGCATCAGCCGAGCCCTCCAGGACCGTCAGGAATAGGTCCAGGGAGCTCGACCGCGGGATAGCGCGAGCAGCAGGCCGCGCGGATCTTGGATTCAACCGTCACGAGATCGATCATGTTCAGGTAAAGCTCCCAGGTGAGGGGCTGCGGCGGGTTGATCTCGGCGTTGATCCGCAAGCCACCGCCGTTGAAGACCGGCAGGTTGATCGCGGCGCCGAAGCTGGGCTCGATCGGGGGCAGCACGTCCACCGGGAGAAGGCCGGGCCCCAGGACGCGCACCAGGCCGGAGATCGCGTCCGATTGGTTGCCGACGCTGGCCACGAAGCCCAGGTGCGCGACGAACTGGTCGCGGGTGGAGGGGAACCCCTGTTCGGCGAGTGCCTCGATCAGGGGGCCGAAGGGGAAGGTGCCGAACTCGCCTCCGGGGTCGCCGCTGATCGCGTCGATCTCCCAAAACCCCGACTGGCGCAGGCGCGCCGGCCCAAACGAGCACGGCGCCACCGTGCCCGTGAGCTCGCCCGGCACGTTGATCTTGACGACTTCAGACACGGTGGTCCTAGCGGTTGCGGAGGGTTTGCTGTTGGATCGCCATTCGCCGCAGGCGAGCGATCCGCGAGCCACCGGCCTGCTCGAGGTACTCGGGCGAGTAGTAGACGCCCTGGTACACCAGTCCGTCGCCGTACTGGCTGTGGTCGTGGCCGTCGTTGCCCACGCTGAAGCCCGACGACGCCATGCGAGCGCGCTGCGCCTCGAGCAGCGTTTCCCGGCGTCGGCGCTGCCGGGCCTGGAAGACGGAGCCCACGCCATAGCCGTGCTCTTGGAGGACGCCCTGCATGGTCGCGGCCTGAGCCGGGGTGATCGGCGCGCCGACGCTCACGCCCTGGGCCTGGGCGACGCGAGCTCGCTGCACGTCGAGTAGGGTCTGACGGCGGCGCCGCTCGCGGGCCTGGTACACGGATCCGATGCTCATTCCTTCGCTCATGGTGTCGCTCCTGGTCGCAGGGTAGCCGGTCTGCGCGTTTGGCGATACCTCGCCGGGCACGCTGGCCGTGGGTTGCATCGCCGTCGCCTGGGCCTGCGCGTCCCTGGCTGCGATGGTCTGCATGCACGCCGTCCGCTCGTCGCCATGCGCCTGCATGTGCTGGACGTAGTGCTTCACGTCGCCGATGTGCGTTCTGGCCACGCTGAGCTTGTGCTCGGCCCAGGGCGGCAGCGGGCGGCCCTGGTCGATCCGCCCGAGCAGATCCTCGGCGTAGTCGCGGATCTCGCGCGCGTTTTTCACGTTCATGTAGCCCTGCTTGTAGTCGCCCCCGGCGGCGTAGCCGTGGAGCTGGGCCTCGTAGCGCCGCACGGCGCTCGCAGACTTGGCCGAGGCCGGCGTCACGCCCCCGAACCGGGCGCTGCGATAGCCCTGGATCTGGCCGATGCTGACGCCCCCCTGGCGGCGCACCGGGACGTAGGGACGCACCGCGGTGCCGTAGTAGTACGGCGAACCCTCGGCCACCTGAGCCGGCGGGTCGGGCTGCACGAACTGGCCCCCCGCTGCGAGGAACTCGGCGAGCTCTCGTCGGCGCCGCTTCGCTACTGGCTGAAATCCGATGGTCACTTTCGACTGCCTTTCTTCGGCCGTTTCTTGGCCGTCTTGTTCGCGGGTTTCTTGGCTGCCTTTTTCGGCGAACTCGAGCGCCGCTCGGTGACCCGCGTTTGGCCGATGATGATCCCCTCCCGGCCGATGCCGCGCTCGCTCACAAGGTCTAGGTGCTGGTCGGGCATGTCGCTTTCCACGGATTCGATCAGCGCGCTCCGCAGCATTTTGCGGATCTCGGTAGCCTCGCGCTCGCTGTAGCCCTCGAGCTCGAGGTTCACCGTGACCGTGAACTCGTGCTTGCTTTTGCGCTTCGCGTCCTTGCGATCGCGCTTAGGGGCTCGAGCGGCCTTCGGCTTGGGCGCGGGTTTGGTATCGGCAGCTCGTAGCTCGCGCAGAAAGGCCATGGCGGTAGACTTGTTCGCCGCGCCGACGTTCCAGGTTCCAGACAAAACGTCGGGATCGGGGTCGTCGCGTAGGTAATAGATGGTGACGAGATCACCGTTCGGTGCGCGCAGCATCCACTCCCCCAGGTACTCCTCCCCCTCCTCGATAGCCTCGTTCACGTCGGCTACCTCGTAGGTCGGCGTGCCGAGCAACGAGCGCAGCCGCTTTCCGAGCTCGCCGCGATACTCGGTGTCCTCGCCGTAGACCCCTTGACCGGAGGTGCCGGCGATCTGGCCTTCTGGCACGTCGAGCCTTCGGGCGTACCTGGCGTAGCCGGGCACCTTGGTAGTGGTGGGCTCCGACTTACGCGAGCTTGGCACTCGAGCGCTCTTGCTCGAGGCTTGACGCCCGAAGATCCGTTCCATGAGTGTACGCGTGGTCGTCATTTTCTACTCTCCCGCCAGCAGCCGGATCATCGCTCGCGTGTCGTTGGCCCGTCGCTCCTTTGCGCGAGCTCGAGGTTTGCTGGCGCTCTCGGCGGGCATTTTGCCGGCTCGAATCGCGCGAACGGTGGCCGCGTGGCGGCCCATGACCGTGCCACACAGGCCCAGGACCCCGGTGTCGTAGCGGTTGCCGTCCACGTTGGACGTGTAGTGCTTGATCATGGCGATCGACGGCGCCACGACCTTGCCCTCGAGCTTGCCGCGCTGCTCGAGCTCGGCCCAGGACACGGCGGCCCGCGTGTTGGACACGTCGAGCTTCCAGATCCCGGCCTCGCAGTTGTCGCACTTGCGCTCGAGGGACTGGTCGATGGCGGCCCGGCGGGCCGCGTCGAACGCCGCGGACGGGCTGCGGTGCTTGCTGATCACCTCGTTCGGGCGCGCCACCACGTAGATCGGGCGAAGCGGCTTGTCAGCCTTCGGCTTGCGAGCTCGAGGCTTCGCCTTCGCCTTGGGCTCGAGGGAGGGCGGGAGCACGCCGTCTTCGGCGCTTCTCGTTGCCCTCGTGGCCTTCTTTTTCGGTCGCGCCGCCGCGGGCCGGCGTTCCGTTCGCATGGCCTGGATCTGCTGGTAGGTGGCCACGCGCCGGCGATACTGCCCCGTCACCTGATCTCGAGCGCAGTCGTAGAGCGATTTGACGAACGCGCCGTCAAAAATTTCGGTGAGGTTTTTCAGCAGCGCGTACACCTCGGCTTTCGCACGCTGGGTTTCCAGGGGATCGATCCTCTGGGGGTCGAGCTCGTAGGGTGCCCTGCCCCCGGTGACCTCGCCCACCGAAGATTGCACGAACGAACGATCGAACGTCTGATCGGGCAGCGGTCGCAACGCCGTGAAGGCTCGCGCCGCATCCTTGGCTGCGCGCCGGCGAGCATCCTTGGCGCTTCGCTTCCGCAGCAGGCCCGACTCGAGCTCCAACATCGTGCGGAGCGCAAACACGATCCCGGCGTAGGCTCGCGCTGCCGCGACCGATTCGGCGTACCTGAGATCCTGCTCGATCAGCTTTGCCTGGGGCGATCCGGTCGGCAGCGCCAGGACGAGATCCTCGGCCAGTGACGTGAGCGTATCGGGGTCGCGGAGTACGTCGATTTCCGAGCTCGCCAGGGGTCGCACCAGGGCGGTGCAGTCCACGTCGAGCTGGCGCGACTGGAGCTCGCGGCGAAGCTGCGCGTCAGACTTGCTCAGCGCGGCCTTGATCTCGCTGCGCTTGGGCGCCTTGGCGTCGCGAGTCAAAAATGCGAGGTAATCCATGGCGATTTTGGTCAACCCGTCGCGCCCTGTCTCCATGTAGAAAGTACCCGTTGGGCTCTCCGCTCGGCGTCCTTCGGGGTGCTCGGTTACCCGCCATCCCTTACGCGCAAGACTTCGCATGTGGGTGCGGCGCGTCGCGAACTTGCCGTCGAGTCCCGCTTGCTTGTCGAGGGCTGCAACGGCGCGCTCCAGCGCGACCTTTGACTTGAAGGTTTTTTCAAAGCCATCGAGGTCCCGTTTGCTTGCCCTCTCAGCGTCTGCCTTGCGTGCACGCTCTGCCTTCTCGGCGTCGGCCCTTGCTTTGCTGCGTGCCCTCTCCTCCGTTCGCTTGAACTCAAACGCAATCTCGCCGGCAGGTAGAAACTCCGTCGCAATCCCGCGCTGGATCAAGTAGACATCTTTGCCCCGAACCTTGTCGCGCCCGACGACCTTGCCCCCGTCCGCAAGCGTGCGTCCCACGTAGGGATCTTTTGTGCTGGCTGCCTTGGAGAGCAGGCCGCTCACGTACCCACCGGCCTCGCCGGCCAGCCGGTCGATCGCGGCCTGGGCGGTGCGGTGCTGGTGGCTGTCCACGAACCCCGTAGAGAGCCCGCTCATGGACGCCGCCCAGCGCTGGCCCGAAGGCTTGTCCATGTTCTGCGTGACCTTGATCCGCACCTCCTGGGGGCGCTCGCCGAGCTCGGAGCGAGCCGGGCCGCCGAGCTTGTAGCGAAACAGGTAGTCACGGCCACCCTTGAAGGTGGACTCGGATCCGCTGAGCATCTGCGGCTTGAGGCCGGGGTTGCGCTGCACCAGCCGCTTCTCGAGCGCCTTGCCTAGGTCGGCGACCATGCCCTTCGCGGGCTTGGCGGGCTTCGCCTTGCGCACCCGCTCCTGTTTCGCCTTTTTCTCCGCCTCGATCGCCTTGTCGATCGCCTTGCTCGCGCGCGCCTTGTACTGCCCCTCGTGCAGCTTCTCGGCGATCTTGCGCATCTCCGTCGTGAGCGGCGCGCGGTTGTCCCGAATCGCGTCCACCTCGTACTCAACCAGAATGTTGTGGAGCTCGGCGAGGAACTCGCCGGCGTCGGACTCGGCGACGGTGAACTGCTTGTCGCCGATCGGCCGGTAGGGAGCGAAGACGGACACGGTTCCCTTGCGGGGCTCGCTTCCGCGGACGCTGACCGTAGCGCCGCTTTTGCGCTTCGCGGCCCAGCTCAGATCCGGTTGCCGCTTGAACTTGCCCTTCACCTCGGAGTCGCGCAGCGCCTTGATCGCCGCGACGGCCGTGTCGTCGGCGGGCGCTTTCGCCTTCGCCTTCGCCTTCGGTTTTGCCTTGGCCTTCGCCGGCGCATTTCCGTTGGCGGCCTGGGCTGCGGCCTCAGCCTGGACCTTCGCCGCCTTCGCGGCTGCTTTCTCGATCTTCGCTACCTCACGCTCGCGGTCCTTGATCTGCTTGCGGACCCAGCGGATCCGTTTCTTGTCGGACTTGTGGCGCTCGACCTGCGCCGTCTTACCGGCGTCTCTCAGGCCCTGGACGCCGGCGCCCTGTAGCGCTTCGGCGATGCGCGTCTCAAGGATCTTTTCGGCTTCGGCGAGGGTGAGGCCGCCGCTGGGCGGCATGAACCGAACGTCCAGCCCCTGGAAATCGACGGGGTACAGGTAGCCTTGCCACGCCCCCTTGACGAACACATCGGTCTTGTAGCCGTTCTCCGCGTGTCGCTCCGCGGCCGTGCGCAGCGAAAACGGCGCGCTGTCCACCAGGCTCAGGTCTGGCTCGATCGAGTCGGGGATTCCCGCCAGCTTGGTAGTGTCTGACTTTTTCACCACCTTGCCGTCGCGCACGTCCGCCATGAAGTAGCGGCCGTCTTGCCACGCGAACATGCGCACAGGTGTCGGTGCGCTGGGGTCGTTCGTCCGGTACGCCATGACCACGGATTTTCCTGGGTCGAACCCTCGAGGGAGCGCCGGCAGATCGAAACCGATCTCCGGCCGCTCGTCTCTCCACGCCTTGAGGTCCCGCTTGCGGGGCTTTTTGCCGGCCGCGGTGACCGGGCCCACCGTGTCGCCGTCGCGGCCCTCGTACCAGTACAGTCGCGTGCCGTCGTAGACCGCGCTGCGGATCCCGTCCGCTTTGGGGCCCTTGCGCCCCCGCAAACGCTGGAGCGCGCCGATCACCGTCAGCGGTGCCTCGGTCACCAGGGCGCTCCACTCGCCCTTTTCCATCCTTTTGAGCACGGCGTCCAGGGCGAGCTGCTGCGTGTACTCGGTGCCCTGGACGGCCTGGGCGTGGACGCCCGCCATGAACTTGGCAGGATCGAACGCTGGGCTTGCTTGTCCCTTCGGCGACCGACTGTGCACCATGCCGAGGGTGCGCGCAGGCGTGCTCGAGAAGTCGAGCGGCGGGGCGAGCTCGAGCATGAACACGTCCCCGTCGCTGTCGAGCACCATGCCGCTCGGCGCCACCTGGCGCAGCAGCATGCCCTGAGCCTCGAAGGCGACGATCGGGATCTCGCCCGCTTCGCGGCGCTTGATCGCGTCCACCTTCTGCGGCTTAGACATAGCGCCCGCGCGAGCTCGAGCGGCGGTCAGGCGGCGCTCGAGCTCCTGGGCGGCCTGCGCCCGCTCGTTTCGCCCGAAGTAGGTCAACGGCTGGCCGGGCTCGCAGACCGCGAAGGTGCGCGCCCCTGGCTTGCCAGACTTGCCCCACTCCTGGAGTACGGGGCAGTCCCCGTTCGGCTGGCTGGTGTAGGCGGGGCAGACAGTCGCGGAGAAGTTGATCTCGGGCTCGGTGAGCTGGACGCAGAACTGGCCGATCGGTACAGGCTTCTTGTCACGGCGCCCTCGCTTTTTCTCGTAGTCGAGCCACATGCGATAGGCGTCATCGACCGTCACCTTCGGCCGCTCGGCAACCGGCTTGACCGCTTCGCGCCGCGCCTTCGCCTCGGTCTTGCTCTCCGCCGGCGCAGGCTTGTCCGCCGCGGCGCCAAACTTGGTCGGCGCGTCCTCGAGGACGAACGGCGCCTTCGCGTAGTCGGTGGTTTTTCCCTTGCTTCGCACTGCGACGAAGTTGTCGGTCACCTTGAGGGACAGTCCCTTGAGCTTGCTGCCGGGCAGCGGCTCGAGCACCACCACGGTGTCGCTGGGCTTTTCGGCCACCCGGTACTTCACGCGTCGAGCTCCACCGCGGTTGAACTGGAGGAGCTGGCCGACCTTCGCCTTGCGGATCGCCTCGGTGCCCTCTCGAAGATCCTTGTCCATGACGCTCTCGGCCTTCGCTGCTCCCATGTTCTTTGCCTCCTTCGCGCGCGTCGGCGCCATGGCCCGCATCTTTTCGAGCAGGGCCGAAAACTGTTTGTCCACGCCGCGTCCCGCCTTGGAGCGCTCCGCAAAGTCGAGCGCGTAGATGTAGTTTTGGCCCTCGTGCTCGAGCCAGATCCGCGCCCCGTACTGGTCGTATTGCGCGCCCCGGTCGTACTTGCGGCCAACCGCCCAGCCGCCCTTGCGCAGCGCTCGGTTGATCGCGTTGGGGTCGGCCAGGTCGGGGTCGCGGGCCTCGATCGCGGCGATGATCTTGGGCGCGAGCTCGACGTGGCGCTTGCGATTCTCGGCGTCGTCTCGAGCTCGGCGCGCGTCCTCGTCGCGTCGCTTTGCCAGCAGTTGCCGGATCATTTTCTTCGGGTCGCCGGCGCAGATCGCAGATGCCTCGTCTTGGCCCTTGCGGGCTACGTCGAAGGGGATCCCGTGCACGCGCTCGAGCACGATCCGCGCCGCCTCGCTGCTCACCTGGCACAACCGGCGCGCCACGTCGTCGGGCTCCGCCCCCTCTTGCCAGTTGGCCGGATCCGCGATCAGGCGCATGCGCTTTCCGTACACCTGGGCGTACTCGAGGATCTGCTTGCGCTCGGCCTCAAGCTCCTTCGGCGTGTTGCGGTTGAGCCACTGCACCCCGAACATCAGATACGGCTCGAGGCTTTGATCGGGGCTGAGATCCGATCCGTTCCACCAGATGCGTTTGTCCAGGCCCGTGCGCTTGCCGATCGCCTTTTTCTTGGCGCGGAAGTCGGCGATCTCGGCCATGGCGTCTTTCCATGCGCGCGTGGTCTGCAAGGCGCGGAAGTAGCCGCGGGCTTCGGGTGCGTTGTAGGTGTCGCCGCGCTCCGGCTTGGGAGGCCAGTTGCCCTGCTCGAGGGCGAGCTCGCCGATCCGTTGCGCCGCAGCCTCGGAGGTGACGCCTGTCACCATCAGCCGCTTGTCGGTGCCGAACCGCTTTCGGATCGCCGCGCGTAGCTTGCGGATCGCTTTGGGGTCGTCCAGCTCGCGGAAGATCGAGAGCACGGTGGGCATGCTGCTGGTCTTGTCCAGGCGCATGGCCAGGTGCTCGGGGCTCTGTGGTGGACGCGCAGCGCTTTCGAGTGGCTTTTTCACCGTCACCAGGGCGACGCGCACGTTCGTATTCTCGAACTTGGCGTCAGGCTGGGGCTCGATGCTGGCGCCCATGTCCTCGAGACGGTCGCGGAGCTCGACGGTGAGCGCGTCGGTACGCGAGGGGAACGATCCCGACACCACCGACACCAGGACGCCGCCAGGCTCGAGGAGCTCGAGCGCGCGGTCGAGGTGGCGCGCGTCCGAACGATCCTCGAACGGCGGGTTCATCAGGATCCGGCTGTACCGCTCGCCTCGAGGGGGCTTCCACGCCAGGAAGTTGTCTTGCGTGACTTTTTTGAACCCCTGGGAGCGCAGGAGCTCGGCCAGGCTGCGGTTGAACTCCACCAGGCGCAGGCGGTCGCCGAACGCTCGGAGCTCGCGTGCGATGGCGCCAGACCCGGCAGACGGCTCGAGCACCATGGTCCCGATGGGCATGTTGGCGAAGTCGGCGGCGTCCACCATCTTCCCGACCAGCTTTTCGGGCGTCGGAAAAAAGCCAGGGATCCGGCGCCGCATCAGCTCGGCCTCCTTCAGCCTGAGCTCGGCCGCCTTCGCTTCCTCAGTGTCGAGGCGCACGCCGCCCACGCAGCAGCGCATGAGGGCTTGGAGCGCGTCGCGTAGCTCGGCGGTCGTGTTGATCCCCAGCGTCTTACGAATCCGAACGTCGTCCTCGAGCAGCTCGATCACGCGCTCAAAGGGCGACCAGCGCTCCTTCGATTTCTTGTCGAGCTCGCGCATGCGCGCCATGAGATCCTCGGCCTCTTGGAGCTTGAGGGGCACGTAGTCCCCGCCTCCGGTCGGGGTGCGGCCCATGAGCTCGCGGATCAACGGGTACTGGTCGAGCTCGAGGTCACGAGCTGCGTCCACCAGGCGATCCCGGTACAGACGCAGGGGCGCGAGCTCGGCGAACTCCACGTCCCGCATCTTGGGCGGCGGGAGCTCGCGGTCGGGGCCCAGGCGCTCGCCGTTCGCTTCGACCCGGCGCCGGGTCGCGCGGCGGAGCTCCACCAGCAGATCGTTGAGCTGGGTGCGGTGGCGGATCCGGTTGAGCGCTGCGTTGTCCGCTCCCCTCGCGCTCTCCGCGATCCGCTGGCCCAGGCGCTCGAGGATCGACCCGGTGTCGATCTTGGCAGTGCCGCCCTTGATCTTGTGCGCGGCCATGCGAGCTCGCCGCGGCGTGTTTGTCTGCGCCTGCGCGGCTTCCTCGATCTGCTTTTTGCCCTGGGCCTTGAGCTTGCGGCCCTGGTCGATCAGCCGCTTGCCCCGCTTTTCTCGCTCGCGGATCTGCTTTCCCATGGCGCTGTTCTCGAGCGCCTTGGTCATTTTGCGCTTGGTTGGCTTGGCCTTCGGCTTGGCCGGTGCGTCGTCACCGAACAGAGAGGCCGGGCGCGCAACCTGGAGCTTGGCTCGGGGGCCAAAGGTGTAGCTCTCCTCGCACAGGTCACCCTCCATGACCGTGGCCGTGCGCGCGCACAGGCGCACCATGTCGTCGGCCTGTTCGACCTTGACCACCTCCACCTCGCCCAGGCCGGGGAGGCGCACCACGTCGGCGACGCGAACCTGTTGTGCCTCGAGCTCCACTAGACCATCCCCCTGATCGCCGCCCGTGTAGCGGCGGCGCGTTCGCGACGGGCCTCAAGCGCTTCTCGAGCTGCTCGCTCTGCCGTCTTGGTCCCGACTCCCGCGGACATAGCCGTGGCGCCCGCGAGCACCTCAAGTGACGGGACCGGGCGTCCGTACCGGAGCGCGCCCCGGATGATCCCGTCCGCCTTGGCGCGAGCTCGAGCCGCGGCCTTGCTGCCCCAGGACTCCGGCCGCGGCGTCGGCCGGTAGTCTTCCGGCGGAGGCGAGGTTCCGTACTCCTGCGCGATCTGCCGGCGGATTAGCCGGCTACCGCGGTCATAGGCAGCCTTGCCCACACTTAGCCTCCCGCCAGGGCGCGGATCGCTGCTCGAGTCGCCGCGCGTTGCTTGTTCGAGCTCGGCTTGTTTTTCGCCGCCTTGGCCCGGCGTTTCGGGGTGAGCTTGGAGCGGTGGGCCGCCTTGTAGGCGCGCTGCTTTTCGGGGCTGACCGGGCGCCCCATGAAGTCGGCCTGGAAGATCCCAGGGAAGGCCGCGGCCTCGTTGAGGAGCTCGCGGATCGGTAGTTCGATCACCTTGACCTTCATGGTCCGCTCCGGCCCGATGATCGCCAGCGCAGCCCAGCGGTGGTGGCCGTCGAGGATGTGGCCGTCCGCCGATCCCAGGACGGCCGCGTCGATCTTTGGGAACTTGCCGCACAGGTGGCTGTCGGCCATGCTCACCGCCTTGCGGGCCTGGATCTCGCGCTGGGTGGCCTTGAGCATCCCCACCGGGATCTCTTTCACCTTGATCTTGACCCCGCTTCGCTTCAGGTAGTCCATCCACGCCTTGAGCGGCGCGACGTTGCGTTTTCCGCCTGCGTCGAGGATCGCCCGGCCGAGCGCCTGCTTGTCGGGGTCTTTGTCCTTGAGCAGCTTGTCCGCGGTGGTGTCGAGGATCTGGGGCATTTCGGCGCGCGAGAGGCCCAGGTTCCCCTTGCAGACGCTCGGCTTCATTTTGCAGTAGTCGGCGGCTCGCTCGATCCCCTTCTCGATCAGCCCGCGCACGCGCCGAGCGCTGTCGCGGTCGGCGTCGAGCACGTCGAGCTTATACATGCGGCACACGCTGCGTTCGGGTTGCTTCATGGTCTTGGTCGTCCTCTCGAGCTCGTGGCACTTGGCGCCTCGAGCTCCGGTTTTGGGTAGCGGCCTGCCGAGCAGGATCTTGAGCTTTCGCTTGCCCGCGATCGTGCGGAAGTACCAGTAGGGATAGTCGGGATACTTGCCCTGGGGGTGGGCGCCGACCCACTCGATCTGCTTGCCCAGGAGCTCGCACACCTCTTGGGGATCGGTGACGGCGGGCGGCCGAAACCGCGTGATCATGATGTGGGCGATCTTGTCGCTGAGCTCGCCGTAGTAGCCGGGCTGGTTCAGCATTTTGCCCTTGTGCTTCACGATCTCGCGCTTGGCCTGGTCGCTCCCGTCATGGCCAAGGCCGGTGCTCTTGATCCCTCGAGGCTTGCGCTTGGCGGTGCTCACCACGTCGGCCAGGGGATCGGCGTCGATGTCGGCCGCGGTGACCACCAGCGTTTCGTCGCCCGTCAGGTCGCCGACCTTGCGGAACTTCAAATGTCCGCCGAGGTGCGCATATGCGCCGTCGATCAGCTTGAACAGGTTTTTGGCGACCGCAGGCTGAGCGCGCAGCACCGCAGGCGAGAGATCGAGATAGACGTTTTTGCGCCCCCCCGCGAGCTCGGAGAACGTGTCTCGAGGTCGGTAGAGCTGCGCCGTGCGGACTCGAGACGCGCGACGCCGCTTTTTCCGGCGCCAGTCGCCGGTCTTCGGGTCCTTTTCGTAGCCGGCACGCTTGACGGCCGTCCAGGCCGTCGCCGCGGCCTGGGCGTCGGTGTAGCCCTGCTCGGAGATCCCCTGCTGGTAAACCTCCTCCCAGATCCGTGCTGCCCGCGGAAGCCGCTCGAGTGTCCCCAGGGGCATAGCTAGTAGTCTCCTTCTCCCGAAAGTCGTCCCCAGAAATCCGTGGTCATGCCCCGCGCGGACTCGGTGATCCGCTGGACCGGCGCGGGCATGGCCGGCACGACCACCTGCGGCTGCGAGGCCAGGTGTTCCTTGATCGCCTGCACGTCGCCCTCGAGCTGGCCGATCTGATCGCGCTCGCCGGTGAACACGTACTGATCCAGCAGGCGCACCGCGATTGCACCGGCGGCGGCGCTGACCACCGCGATCAGGACGGTGCGACCGATGTTGCCTTCCCCGTTTTGGCCCACGGCGTAGCCCTGCGCGGGCGGCTGCTTCACCTGGGGCCCCGGCTTGCCCTGCTGTGGCTGCTGGGGTGACGGCTGCGCCTGGGGCGGTCGTGCGTGCTGGTAGGGGTGTGCCTTCATGCCGAATCAGTCCTCTCCTCGAGCTCGAGCTCGAGCACGAAGTCCTGCCAAGCGCTGTAGATGGTGTCCCAGGTCGTCCAGGCCGCGTCGCTCGCCTGCTCGAGCAGGGTTAGCGGAGGCTGAGGCCCGCACTGCCGTTCGGTGCGCCTGCGCCTCTCGTAGTAGCTGAGCCGTTGCCACCGCCCCGGCCCCATCCACAGGCGCGTGCGATCCTGGCAGGTGCAGGGGTGCTTGAAATAATTGTCGCAGCTCAGCGCGAAGCGAGCGGCGGCCAGGGCGGCCGGGCCGGGGTGGTCGAGCACCTCGGGCGGCGCACACTCGCCGAGCTCCGGCAGCCGGTGAAGCATGTAGGCGGCGGCGCCCCCGAACGACCCCCTGGTGGTCCAGCGCATCGCCTCCTCGCGGTCCGCGGGCGGCGCGTGCTCCTCGCACGTCTCCGGCTGTAGCCAGCCCTCGGCGACCGCCCTCGAGTAGAAGCGGCGTCCCGCCCAGCCGTCGAGATCGTGGATCCCGATCGGCTTGCAGCGGCTCTCCCGCATGCACACGCGCTCGAGCTCCTCTCCGAGCTCCGGCCGCCCGACCGCCTCGGCGGCCAGGTAGGCAGCCTCGCGCGGTGTCACGTCCTCCTCGCCCAGCAGTCGCGGATCGAGCGCCAGGACCAAGATCAGGTGTCGCATGGGGTTTGAGTACCACCGTCATGCGACCCCCTGCACGATCGCTAGCGCTTCCGCTGCTGTCATGTTCAGTGACTGCGAAACGGGCCGATCCACGAGCTCGCGGCTGTAGCCGAGCTGCTCGAGGCGGTCGCCGAGCTTGTTTTTGCCCGTTCGCTGGCGCTCGATCTCGTCGGGGCGGTTCATGCGCGACGGTGCGCGCATACACACACGCAGGTTGCCCCAGGTGGGCGTGGCCTTGAACGAGTCGCGGCGCATGCAACCGCGGAAGTAGCCCAGCAGCATAGCGAGCGCGGCGGGCGGGTCGAAAACAGCCCAGGGCGACATGCAACGCTCGGCGCTGCCCTTCGGGAACTGCATGAGGAAGTTCGCGGGGAGCTGGGCCCACAGGCCGCCGCTCCCGAAGTTGTACTGCTCGGCCGGATGCCCGCACGCCGAAAGCGCGTCGGCGTTGCGGTTGTAGGCGCGCTGCGCCGCCCGGCTTTCGCCCTGGTCGATGTTGATCTTCGCCCAGGGGGGCGCGCCCTGGACGACGCCGCGGCCCATGAGCGGGTTCAAGCCGCTTTCGCCCAGGGCCGCGGCCTCGAGGAAAGCCGCCCACTGCTGATCGAGGCCCAGGGCCTGCGCCATGGCGCGGATCGTCGCCTGGGCCTCGCCGGCCTGCACGTCGGGCTCGAGGTCGAGCTCGTCGGGGCGCGTCTCGTCGTCCCCGCCCTCGGCCCCAGAGAAAGCCAGGCCGAGCAGGATCGCACCGGGGATCAGCAGAACGGCGGCACGCATCAGTCGTCGCTCCCGCTGAGCTCCTGAAGCCAGGACAGAACCTTTGAACCGCCCGGCACCACCGAGTCGATGGCGCGCCGGAAGTGCACCTCGGCCGCGCCCGCGTCTTCGGGGTAGTCCCCGCGCGGGTCGTTGATCCCGGTGGGCCGCCCGGCCATGGGCTGCATCGTCTCGCCGTTGACGCCGATCGGGATCTCCTCGGGCTGGTCGGGATCGCTGAGGATCTTCAGGACGTGGCCGCCCAGCTCCGCGGCCATGGCCGCCTCGTCGCTCTCGGCCTCGACGCTGTAGATCGTCTGGTCGGGGGCGATAACGAGGATCGAGCCGGTCTTCTTTTGGATTCGGAACTGAATGAGCATGGTGTGGGTCTGCCTTTCCTCTCGAGTCTATCGGAAGACGTAGCCGCCAAGGATCGTCGCGGGATGGACGACACCTCGTTCGCAGTCAGCGGCGAGCGAGTGGTAGTTGATCGCGCCAGGGCGCGCGCCTGAGATCGAAACTCCCTGCTGGTAGTCGCCGGTGTCGCTCGGGGCGCCGCCGGTGCCGGTGGGAGGGATCAGCGACGGGTCGCCGCCGGCCAGAGCGAGCTCGAGCTCGCTGGGGGGCGCGACGGGGCGCCCCAGGGAGATCAGGAGGATCCGCGCGGTGACGACCAACCTGAAATACCACTTGCGCGCCGTCTCGGTGACCGGCGCGTACTCCTCGAGCACCTGGCCGGGAAGCGTGGGTATCTCAAGCCGCTGGAGCTCGAACGGCTGATTCCAGCACGCGTCGGGCACCGTGTCGCTGTAGGCGTACAGAGCCAGCATGTACGGGTCGTTCACGTCCACCGTCGTGGGCTGCGTCTCGCCGCTGCGCAGCCTAGCGATCGTGACGGAGCCCTTGATCGCGGCGTCGGTCATTAGCTGGCCGAGCGCCTGCACGTAGGACGCGAGAGCCTCGGGCGAAAGGGCCTCGAGCGCGATGCCGCGGCAGTCGTCGGTGAGCGCGTAGCGAGGCGTGGCCCCGCCCTGAGTCAGCAGAGCGAAGCCCAGCCCCGCGGCCAGGAGCAGGGCCCAAAGCATTAGCTCAGCCTCGCCAGGAGCTCAGGGGGCGGGTCGATCGAACTCGAGCCGTCCGACCAGTCCACGTGTGCGCACGTGACTTGTGAGAACTGGCTGAGCGCGGCCGGGTTGACGGGCGGGAGCCAGAGCAGTCCGTAGTCGCTGCCACGCCCCGTGATCCGGCTTCCGTCCTGGGTGATCGCGCGGCGCGGCATGTTCCCCTGAAGCGCGGACTTGACCGCGTTTTCGTGCCAGGGGAAGAAGGCTCGGCGCAAACCCATGCCGTTGACCCCGTAGAAGCTGGGGAACGTGTTGGAAAAGCTCGGCGACGCGTAGAGCGGCATGTTCCAGTTGGGCGAGCTCGTGATGCAGTAGATGTAGTCGAGCCGCCGCTGCCCGCCCTTGCCGTCCGCCCCGTCGTCGCCCATGCCGGGCACCGTCGCGTTCAGAGCCTGGCGCGCGATCGTGGCCAGGTTGTCGCCTTTCCGAATCTGATAGAACTTGCCGGGTGTCGGGCTCCCGGCCGGCGCGACGAGCTCTTCAAGAATCTCGACCAGGGTGTCGGCCTCGTTGCAAAACGCCTCCGCGCTGGGACTCGCCAGGAACGCCCCCACCTGATCCACGACGTACTGCTCGACGGCCTGGACGGTCGAGTCGTCGTAGTCCGGGATCGCTGGCCAAGGAACATCGGGGTGGAGCTCGCCGAGGACGCACGCCGAGATCGTCATTTGGTTTGCCTGGGCGCCAAGGCGCTTGGCGCAGTCGCAGATCGTCCGCTTGACGAGCTGCACGTCGTCGTCCGTGGTCGGCGTGGGGATCGGGCCCACGGGTTGCCGCTGGCCGCCGTTGCCGTTGCCGTTGCCGTTCCCCTGCTGCTGTTCGCCGCCACCTGCGGCTAAAAGCAGGACCACGAGTCCTGCCGCGATGAGTGCTCCGGTTCCCATGTGTCTTGTCTCCTCCAGGTGTCAGGCGGCGCAGGCCGATCCGTTGCAGCCGTTTTGCTTGGTGAGCTTCGCGGCGCTGTCGATGCGCTCGCCGTCGATGTAGGCGACCGCGTGAAAATCCAGGGTGCTGAGGGGGTCGTTGGGGTTTACCGGCTCGCCCACCGGCTCGAGGTACACGTAGGCTTCTTTGCCTTTCGCCCTCGCCGCGCCTACGTCGAAGGCGGCGGCGTCCAGGCAAGTGGCCTTGCCTCGAGCGATCACGGCCGGCGCCGGCCACCAGTTTTGACAGAGCTGCTGAGCCCCAGGTGGCGGCGGGGCGTACCGCACCGGCGGTTCCACGCAGGTGATACAGCAGGGCACCTCGGGGCGTTCGTAGCCCGCCATGGCCATGCGATCGGCCTCGAGGTGGCGGCCCACGAACCACTCCGCGTTGACGTTGGCCAGCACCTCGGCCAGGGCCATAAGGTGGTGCCAGCGGGCCTCAGAGGGCGGGGTGGGCATGTGTATCCGTGCTTCGATCATGCTTAAAACTCCAGGGTGAAGACGGCCAGGGCCTGAGCCAGGCTGCCGCTGTTGTTGACGACGCGAAGCCACCGGGCGACACCGGCGGCGGGTTGCTTGAGTCGCAGGTCGCCGCCGACCACCGAGCGGGTGAGCGGGGTTTCGGCGCCACCCAGCGCGGGCTCGAGCGACCAGAACGCGTCGGTCGCACCGTAGACGCTGGCCTCCACCGTGTGCTGGGGGATCTTGACGAGCAGGTCGCCGCCGTCCGCAGGCAGCACGAGGAGCTCGGTGAAGCGAGCAGCTCGCCGACCGATCGGCGCGCTGGAGCTCTGCGTGTAGCTGGCCTCCATAAAGGTGTCGAGGATCAGGCCGGGAGCGCCTGTCGCCAGGCGCGGGCGTGGCGTGGTGAGCTGGCCCGACCGAGCGGGGTCGCCGGCAAAGGCGACGCTCTCCTCCGGCAGTAGCCACTCGGCCTTGACGTGCGGCGACGGGAAGCTCGCCACCACCCCACCGCCCACGTCCACGACCACGCTGGTCTGGTTGGCGGTGTCGTCGGTCCAGGTAATCCGCGCCTTGAGCGCGCTGTAGGGGCTGCCCCGGAACTCGGAGGGGTCACCTGGCGCTGCGGTCGCCTGCGCGACGGTGCTCTGAAACAGGGTCGAGCGAGCCAGGCGCTCGAGCTCGCTCCGGTCCAGGGCCGTGATCTCGGCCTGCTCGTCCGCGAAGTAGCGCTGGATCTCAAGGGCGTGCAGCGACACCGTGAGCCACTCCACAGCGTCTTTGCAGTCGGCGCGACCGTCCCGAAAGCCTCCGTAGGCGTTGAAGCTACCCACCTGCTCGGCCTTGGTCAGGCGAGCCCACGGATCGCTCACGAGGGGTCCTCGGATACGACTCAGGGCTTGCTTGTACTCGCCGCGCTGTAGGGGATTGCCGGACATCGGTTTGGGTGTTGTCGAGGGGGCGGAGGGAAGGCCCCAGGACGCCCCCTCGGCGTCCTGGGGTGGTGAGCTCAAGAAGCGAGCTCTAGGCCGACTACGACTTCACGAAGTCGCCGGCGAGCGAGGCGAAGACGACGATCGCCTGGCCTGCGTCCAGGTTGGTCACGTCAATGAACGCGGGGTTCGTCGCCGTGATCACCCGCTCCCAGTACACCTCGAGGTAGGTCTGCTGCGCAGCCCACGTCGAGCCGATCACCGGGCTGTTGTCCGCGAGCTGGTTGTCACCCAGGATGCGAACGGCGGTGATCGTGAACGCCTGGGTGAACGCCACCGGCGAGACGCCGGCCGCGGTCGTGGCGGTCATGTGGAGCCACCGAGCGACAAACTCCGTCGCGTTGGTGGGGGTGAGGGTGATGGTGCCGGAGGCACCAGGGCCGAGAGCGGCCTGGCCGCCGAGGTGACCGCGGCAGTATTTGCCGCCGCCCATTTGCTCCGCGCACTCGGCGGGACCGGCGGGCACGGGGGCGGGAAGACCGCAACCGGGGCCGGCAGGGCGGGTGCCAACGCCGGAGCTCGGGTTGCGAGTGGAAACGGGGGGCTCCTGCCCCACGCCGTAGCCGTGGTGGTAGGGGTTGTGCATGGTTCGTTCTCCGTTGGGCGAGCTCTAAAGCTCGGTTGTTTGCTCGGAGTCTCGTGCGCCACCTCGGCCTGGGCTCCGCGGCATCCACCCTCGAGGGGTGGTGGAGCGGTTGTGCTCAGGCTCTCCTCGGCACGATCGAACGGTTGGGCCCCTCCGAGAAGCGGGGCCGAAGTCTTCGGGATCGGCCTAGACGACCTTCGCGCGGACCGTGTTGTAGAGCCACGCGGAGAGCATGCCGTTGCCCGCGTTGAGCAGCGGGTCGCTGGCCTTCTTGCCGGCCAGACCCGTAAGGCCGAGCACCACCAGGGCGCCGCCGATCCACAGGGTCTTGGGCAATTTCATCCAGTCGCCGGGAAACTTGGCATCGACGTAGCCGGCCACGCCGGCGCCGGCGAGGGTCAGCCCCACGTCCATCACGCGGCCGGAAGCGGTCGCGGCCTTCTCCTTGAAGTTCTTGAGGGCTTTGCGGGCGGAAACCGCCTCTTTGACGGCCTCTTCCTTGCTCACGTTGCGCATCATGGGGATTGCCACTGAAACATGTTCCTTTGCTGGGTTGATCGGCGCGGGACCGCCGCGCGCAGGCACTACCTTGCACGCCGGTTGCGCCGTCTTGCAACTTTTTACGTCTTACTTTTTTAGGCAACCCCGGTTGTTCGCGTACTCCCCTGAAATCATAGGTTGTTTACGGCACCGACAACCGGATACTTTGAGCGTCAAATGCTCGACCACCACGCAGACCCCAGCGACGAACGGTTCCCTCTCGTCTTCGAGGCCGGGATCCCCAACCCCATGCGGATCCCCCCCGCGCCCGACGAGCTCGTGACGCACGTTCGGCAAAACCACCGCGGCCTCGACCGCGTGACGGTCAAGCTGCACGGGGGCCGGAAGCGGTACTCCCAGGTCAACGCTCTACGGATCGGGGCGAAGTACGACGAGCTCCCGCGCGCGAGCATCGACCAGATCTGTCGCGCCATCATGGCCATCTGCCAGGACCTCTACGAGGAGCGCGACCAGTCCATGCGCTTCATGATCCAGAGCCACGTCTACGTGAAGGCCACGGGCGAGCCGAAACGGATCTCCTGCCACATCGAGCTCGGCGAGTCGGGCATGTACGGCGAGAGCAGCGTCGAGGGCATTTCGCCGCCGGAGTCCACCGACGACATGATGCTCATGCACATTCGCGAGTGCCACGTTCATATCCTCAACCAGAGCAGGATCATTCAGGAGATCGGGAAAGAGGCAATCGCCAACGCGGGCGCAGTCTTCCAGGCTCGCAGCGAGGCGCTCGAGGTGCAGGCCGAAGCGCAGCAGACCGTTCTGGACTCGCGCGCGAAGGAACGCGCCGAGCAGGCTCGAGAGGCGCGGATCGATCGCGTGGTGCAGACCGTCGAGAAGATTGCACCACTCATGCTCATGCAGGCCATGAACGGCGGCAACTTGCCCCAAGAGGCAGTGCAGCAGCTCGTGCCAGACATGGCCAAGCAGCTTGGCGCCGCCGCGGGCGGCGGGGTGCAAAACGCCATGGCAGCCGCCGGCGCGAGCGCGAGCTCGAGTCCGCCGTCTACACCCGCGCCCACGTCGGCGGTGCCGGCCTGGGCTCGCCAGGCCGCGCCCCAGGCCGCGCCCCAGGCCGCGAGCTCACCTGCACCCGCGACGGCGGGCGAAGGCATGGCGCCGGAGGGCCTGCCCCAAACGGAGGCCCCACACGTGCACGACGGGGACGGGCCCGACCCTACCCAGGAGCCACACGCCAGCCTCGCCTATTCCCTGTTCCAGTCGATCGAAGCGGATCAGTGGGGGAAGCTGATCGACACTCTGACAAAGGCTCAGCTTCAGGACTTCCGTCGCTGCGGATCAGTGGAGACTGACGAGGCGACGATGCAGGTCCTGGTTCGCTTCGGATCGAAGCTGAAGGCCGAGCAGCAGGCCGCCCTGCTGACGATCCTGAACCCCCAGCAGCTTCAGTGGGTGATGCGTCTGCGTAGCGTCGCAGAGGCATGGCAGGCAGAGCAGGAGGGGTCGGAGCCGTCGGGCGAAGGGGAGTGACCTCGGCGAGCTCGGCGGGCTTCTGGGCGACGACGGGCGCGACCTCGGTCCTGTTTTCGTCTCGAGCTCGGATCGCGTCGAGCAGCTCGGCGCCCATGCGACGGAGCTCGAGATTCACCACCGGCGGGCCGCCCTGCGCTTCCTGGGCCTCGCGCTCCGCCGTCTCGCGGTAGTGCCGTTCCTCGCGCGCCCGCGCAGCCTCGGCGACCTCAGCCTGGCGACGATCCTCGGCGAGCTCGGCGAACGTCGCCGACCACCGCTCCATGGTCACGTCGCCAAAGACGTTGCGCGGATACCACCATTTCGCCGCCTGGCGCCCAGCCTCGATCAGCTCCGCGCACTGCTCGAGGTGCTCGATCAGGTCGTCGGCCTCGAGGCCGTCGTCCAGGCGAGCCTGCACCGCGGTGACGGACGGGGCAGAGCGCCAGGGCACCGCGGCGCCGCGAGGCGTCCGCTTGCGCATGGCCTCGACCACCCTGCGTGCGTCGCGGGAGGCGGTCTGCCAGGTGAGGCGCCGGGCTTGGCACGGTTCCTGCTCTAATTGCTCTCTTTTAACCAGATCTTGGTTAAAGAGAGAGGAATTAATTGCACTCGCCGTGCCAGGTTGGGGGTGACGTGTCGAGAAGTCGTGACTACTATCCATGTCGGGCTCGCTCGTGACGCGCACGGGCTCATGCGAGCTCAGGAGGGGAAGGCCGGGACGGGTCTTCCCCTCCCCCCTTTGGGGGGTGCAGCGGTCCGATCACGGTACACCGGGAACGCGGAGCCGCCTACGCTGACCGACCGTGCATGTGAACGGAGCTTCGCCGCTAGATCTTGTGGTCGTGCCTGGCGACACCCCAAGATCTAGACGCGCCTGCGCGCGGGGCTGCGACCCCCCGCGCGCTACTCGTCACGTCGGCGACTTTAGACGTGGGAGATCGCGCAGCCGGGCAGACCCACGTGAAGGAGGGAAGGCGGCGCGACGCTGGACAGCGGACCACACCTCGCTAGACGGTACAACCCCCAGGGGGTACGCTGCTCGTGCGGGCTGCGACCCCGCGAGGCAGACCTATGACCGACAACACGTTCACCCCCGCGCGGGCGCAAGAGTGCGACCGTCTCCTGTCCATCCTGATCGGCACCGCGGACGCGGCCGAGCGCCTGGCCGCCGGCCGAGCTCTCGGCGTCGTCTCCCCGGAGGGCGTCACGCCCGTGCAGTCCACCGTGATCACGCGTTGCGTCCGAACGGCAGACGGCAACCTGTGGGCGCAGCTCGAGGGCGCCCAGGGACCGATCGCGCAGTACGTCCTGCCGGCGCTCACCATGCAGAGCGTGCTCGCGGCGGTCGCTGCGATCACCAGCTACCCGCACCTCACCGCAGAGGAGCACGCCGCCCACACCAGCGCGTTCCAGACTGCCAAGGAAGATGCGTAGGATGGGACGCTTCACCGACGCGCTGACCAAGAAAGGCGCCACCACGGAGCGCCGCAAGACCTGGACGCTCGGGTCGTTTCACACCTGGCGCACGGACGGCCGAGGCCCCCGTGAGCTCCTCGAGGGGTTGATCGACCAGCTCCACGACGCGGCGCGCCGGCAGGGGCGACTGACCCCGCGCGAGGACATTGACCCGTTTGTCGCCGACCCCTTGGCCGCGGTGGTCGGCATGGCCACTGTCGAGGAGCTCGAGCGCCTGCACGCGCGGATCGAAGACATCGAGCTGGCCATGAAGATCGCCACCGAGCGGCTGCTCGAGCTCGAGGGCAACGCCCCGCGCGCGCACGCAGTGCCCAGGAGCGCGCCTGCGGCGGACGGTGGCCTGCGCCAGGCCCTGATCCGGGGAGCGACCGTGCAGGGCTACCGGCTGCGCGACGCAAAGGTCGGCCGGTCTAGCAGGCGCTGCTACGTCGAGCAGGCCCAGGGCGATGGGCAGTGGCAGGTGGTCTGGGCCGGCGGCCACAAGGCGGGCGAGGACGCCCGCGGTCGCGCGCTGCTTGAGGGGGCGAACGCCGCCCTGGCCATGGCCGAGGGACGCATGGTGCCGGACGCCGAGCCTCACGAGCAGGACACCGAACCCCCCGAAGACCGCGAGGGCGACGACGCCACGGAGGACGATGCGCCGTGAGTCAATCCAGCTTGTTCGGAGCGCCGCGGTGCTCGAGCTGCGGCGCTGAGATCGTGTGGATCGCGTCCGCCAAGTCTGGCCGCCCGATCCCCTGTGAGCCGCCGCTCGTCACGGTGGTGACCCGCGGCGGCGAGGTGGTGACCGGCTACGTTTCGCACTTCGCCACGTGCCCCCACGCCGACACACACCGCCAGGGGGACGCATGAGCATCGACTACCGAGCGCAGTGCGAGCGCCTCGAGCAGGCGCTGGCGAAGGTGCTCCCGTCGCTTCACGAGCACGACCCGCACGCGCAGCGAGCTCGAGCGGTGCTGGACGAGCACCGCCGAGAGGTGCGCCGCGAAAGGGCCCGCCAGGAGCAGGAGCTCCAGGGCTCGCTGTTCGCCAAGCCCGCGGGGATCCCCTACCGGCCGCACGTGCAGCAGGACACGTCGCTTGAGGCGGCTCACGACCTGGGCAAGCGGCGCGCCGAAACGATACGCGGCGAGGTGCTCGCGGCGCTCCGACTGCGACCGCAGACTGACCAGGAGCTCGCGGCGCGACTCAAGATCGAGGGCAACACGCTACGCCCGCGCCGGATCGAGCTGTGCGATCGGGGCCTGGTGCGGGACAGTGGGCGCCGGGCGCTGACCAAGCACAAGCGCCAGGCGATCGTTTGGGAGGCCGTGCCGGTCGGAGGGGTGGGCAAGCCGTGAGGCAGCAGCTCGGCCTTCCGTCCGTCGAGGTGTCCTACAGCGAAGAGGACGGCGAGACACACAGCGACGCCTTCTACACGCCGCTCGAGTGGGCCGAGCTCGTGGACAAGTTCTATGCAAACGACGGCGGACTCACGCTCGATCCCGCGTGGCACCCCAACAGCCTGATTCAGCCGGAGATCGGCTACACGCGCGCGCAAAACGGCCTGGTGCAGCCGTGGCCCAAGGGGGCCAACGGCTATCTGAACCCGCCGTACTCGGACGTGACGCCCTTCCTCGAGCTCGTTTCGCAGCACCACTCGGAGCACGGCGGGACGTGGCTGATCTTGCTCAAGGTGGACACCTCGACCGCCTGGTGGCGGCAGTACGTGTGGGAGGCGGCGTGCCGCGTCTCGTTTCTCTACTCGAGGGTGGGCTTTCGCCACCAGGGCCAGAAGATGCCGCACGCGGCGTGGCCCTCGGCGTTCGTGCTCTACGCACACCGGGAGAAGGGGCCGCGACGCCGGGCGCAGCTTTCGCGCTTTTCGCGCTGCTTCGGGCAGGGCCGTGGGCACCTCTGGAAGCCCGACTAGGGCGTGTGCGCGCATCGTGCTAGCGGTGCGCGGCGCGCTTGATCTAAGATGCGCGCATGACGTTTCCCACCGGCGCTACCACGGGCGCACCCCTCGACCTGGCCTCCACCACCGCGCGCGTCCAGTCTCAGGCGCTTGCGATCGATACCGCTGCGGACCTCACCGCGGACGACTCGGGAAAAGCCTTCATTCTCAACCCCGACGCAGCTCCCCTCGGGCAGGCGCTGCCTCCGGTGGACGCCGACGCGATCGGCTTCACCGTGACGATCGTCAACATCGACGACGCCAACGCGGTGAACGTCACCTCCGGCACCGACAACTTCAACGGCGCCGCGGGCCCGGTGGCGATCCCCGCCGGCGAGTCCCGCACCTTCATCGCCGTGCAGTTTGACGGCGGCGCCTTCGGCTACGCCGTCGTGGGGGCCTGATCCGTGACGTTTCCGACCGGAGGAACAAGCGGTGCGCCGATCGATCTGGTCAGTCTCGCCGGCGCGCCGAGCTCGGCGGGCCTGGTGGACTACCTTGTCGATCCGACGCTGAGCCCCAACCCTTCGCAGCGGATCTTCGCCGACCTGGGCGCGGCGTGTGACGCCGCCCTCGCGGACGGCAACCCAGCGAAGATCACCGTCCGTGGCAACGTCACGACCGGGCCCCGCTCCGGCGAGCTCGCGTCGGCCTACGTCGTCCCCGATGGATCCGTCCTGTGTGGCGCCACCCCCCTGCCCGTGGACTTCTCCGGCTTGGGTCCCGACGTGGTGACCCTGGGCGACGGGTCCACGTTCGCCGGCTTTGACGTGTTCCAAGACATTGGGATCACCACTACGTCGGCCGGCAGCGCGCCCCTCGATTCAGCGTTTCTGCTCGAGGGCAACACGCTCATGCAGCGTGTCGCCGTTCTGGGCGGCGGCGCTACCTCAAATTCGGTTCTGCGCGTGCTGGCAGCGGGCACCCAGGTGTGGGTCGAGAGCAGTCTTTTTGGAGACGGCGGCAGCCAGCAGGTGATCGACACCGGCGCTTTCGCCCCGGTGATCTTCCAGATCGACTCGCGGTCGCGCATCGAGGACGACGTGTTTCGCAACGTCGTCGGCGGCGACACGCAGGTGACCTTCGAGCTTGGCTCGGAGGTAAGTACGACGCAGACCAACGCGGCCGGCACCTTCTCGATCGACCCGCTGAGCAACACGCCGGCGGGGATCCTCGAGTCGGCCGGGCCCGCGCCAGTGTTCGGCACCAACCTGTTTGCAGGGGGCGTGGGGGACAGCACCGAGGCCGTGCGACGCATGGCCCAGCTCCTGTATGTCCTGAACGGGAACACCGAGATCCCGTGAGGCAAGCCGCACACGCGGCCCTGGTCGCGGTGGTCCTGAGCTCGAGCGGGTGTCTCGCGGCGAAGCTGCGAGGCCCCGCCGAGGACCACGCGATCCAGGCGCGGATCGTCGCCGACCGCTACGCCGAGGGCGACTACTCACGCGAAGACCTCGAGCTCGACCTCGAGGAGCTCGCGCGCCAGGCCGAGCTGCTCGAGCAGATCGTCAAGCAGCGACCGGGCGACCCCGAAGGCGACGATGCCCCGGAGTGACGACGACCGGATCGCCGAGCTCGCCGGCGCGCTGATCGATCGGATCGACCCGAACTGCTACGCGTGCCGCGAGGCGCGGTCCTGGGCCGACCAGCACGCGGCCAGCCTGGTACGCGTGGCCCTCGAAGACTCGCAGGCGGTGCTGCGTCACCTGGCCCGCGGGCGCACGCGTGCCGCTCGAGTGGCGGTCGCGCAGCAGCTCCGCGGGCGCGCCTGGCGAAGCTACATGCGCAACACGACCCGCGAGCTCCGGTCGATCCGGGACCAGCGGGTCCGTGTCATGCGCGCGCTCCGAGATCTCGGTCGCGCCGCCGCGATAATGGTCGGGCGAGCCGGCCTGGCCGCCCTCGAGCGCCGCTAGCCGACCGCGCCGCTAGCCGACCGCGGCGGGGTTGCCGGGGCGGATCTCGCCGCAGGCCAGGCAGCGGCTGAGCTCCATGGGCTGACCCTGCACCACGATCTTGCGGGGGTTCGTGCTTTTGCACGAAGGGCAGCTCCAGTGGGTGAGCGACGTGGGGGGGCTCGGCTGCGGCCGGTGCTCGATCACCTCCGCGTCGATGATCTCCTCGCCTTGCTCGACTCGAGCGAGCGACTGCTCTTGCTCCGCGGGGATCGGAAAGCCGGTCGGGCTCTCGTCGCCGGCATGGTTGTCGAGGCGTGCGCCGAAGCCGGCGGGGGGTGCGGATGGGCCCTTGTGGGTCTGCATTGGATCACTCTACCACCCAGGCCAGATCGTCGGCCGCCGCGTAGGCCCAGCCGTAGGGGCCGAGCTCCTCGCCGGCCTCGTACATGAGGGCCGGAGTCCCGTTGCGAAGGGCCAAGCGAAGTCGATCGGGCGTCGCCTCGAGGACGAAATAGGGGCACCCCTGCTTGTCCTGGACGACCTGGCCGGGCTTGAGGGCTGCACAGGTGGCCGCGGGGAGCTCGAGGGCCTTGCGCTGCGATACCAGGGCCGGGGGGTGGCACGCGGCCCTGACCATGAGGCGTTGAAGGGGGTTGAGGGGGGTCTGCATGCGTAGGATGGTACGATACGACGTGTCTGCGCTGCTGCCTGGCTTCGAGGATCTCGAGGACGCCCCTCGAGCCGGCGCGTCACGCATCTCGGCGCTGACTTACCCCACGGCCCCCATGCCGAAGACGTGGAACGGGCGCCGCCTGGTGCTCCACCGGGGCCTGTACTACCTGTTCCCCGACGAAACGGCCAACGGTTACGGTCCCGGCTCGATCTCCACTCGAGCACCGGACGGGACTCGAGCACCGGACGGGTTTGTCAACCCTCGAGCTCGGTTCGTGCTCGAGGACGGGCGCGTCCGCGAGCTCCGGCCGCTCCCGGCCTGGCGGCGCTCGTCGCCGTCGCCGTCCTCGCCTTGGGAGCGGATCCCCGAAAAGCAGCAGCTCGCCAAGATGCGCGGCAAAAGCCGCGCGGTGCTGCGCTACCAAGGCCGGATCTACAAGCACCCCGACAAGGCGGCGAAGGGTGGAGGACGCGAGCTTTACCAGGGAAAGATCGCCGGCGTCGCGCCCGGTGGCCCGGTCTGGTGGAGCTCGAGGGCCAAGCCCGACGAGATCTACCGCCTCGACCCGCTGACAGACTCCCAGGTGCTGGCGATCCAGTTTGCCTGCTGGCTCGGCGCTCGCTACGACCTCACCACCCAGCGCGGGCGAGCTCGAGCGCTCCAGTACCTCGTGAACGAACTAGACGCCCTGGTCGTGGTCAATCACAGCGGGGGCAAGGACTCGCAGGCCATGTATGCCTACCTCACCCGCGAGCTCAAGCTGCCACGTCGCAACATCGAGGTGATCCACGCGGACCTCCCCGATGCGGATTGGCCGGGCACCTGGGACCACATTCGCGCCAACGTCGATCACACTCCCGTCAAGGTCCAGGCGACGATGGGCGACGACAAGCCCAAGCTGCTCACCGAGTACGTGCTGCGCCGGGGAAGGTGGCCGAGCGCCCAGCAGCGCTACTGCACCAGCGACCTGAAGCGTGACCCGATCGACAAGTGGGTACGCGCGAAGGTGGACGAGCGTAACGCCGACGTGCTCGAGGGGCGCCAGGTGGACCTTCCGATCCACGGAGCTCGCCGGATCATCGTCAACGCGATCGGCCTGCGTGCCGAGGAGAGCGACGACCGAGCCTACCTCAACCCCTGGGAGACGAACCTCGCCGATAGCGCGCGCAACCGGATCTGGATCGACTACCTCCCGATCCACCCGTGGACAACCGAGCAGGTGTTTGCGCAGATCAAGCGAGCCGGCCAGGAGCCGTTTTGGATCTACGGGCAGACGCCGGCGCACCGCGAGCGCCTGCGCAAGTACGGTGCGGTGGACAACGCCGGTAACGTCGTACCGATGCAGCGCATGAGCTGCACGTTCTGCATCATGGGCTCGATCCGTGACCTGGGCGTGGCTTCCCTGGTCCACCCGGAGCGGGTCGAAACCTACTGCAACATTGAAAAGGCCACGAAGCACCGTTTCCGCGCGGGTGTAGACTTCGGCGAGCTCGTGGAGAGGGGGCGTCGGGCGGTCGCCACGGCCACCGAGGACGCAGCGCGCAAGGTGCGTGCCAAGCGCCTGCGGGTTGTGCGATGATGCCTCCATGTCACCCCTGTTGATTCTTCTGCTCCTGGGCGGCGGTTTGGCGTTGGCCGCTGGCGCCGCTGGCGGTGACGCAGCTTCGGGCGGCAATCAGTCGTCGCTGAGCCCCGAACTGAGCGAGCAGCCGAACGTCTATTACTCCCGGCCTGCTACCGTCGCTGACGTGCAGGAACATGACGCCGAACTGGCGTCCTACATGGCCGCGCGCAACGTGAGCACCGTGCTATTGCTCATAGTGGACGATGCGGGAGAGGCGGGGGCGGCTGCGGCGCTCGTGTCGGCGGCCAAGGCGAACCCCGGCGTCATGTTTGTGGTGCTGAACATGCAGGCGGCCATGGCGATGCCTGAAGTCAACCTCATGGCCGAACCGCAGGCAGGCGTGGTCACGAGCCAGTCCTCGGGCTTTGGGAAGCTGTATCAGGGGCTCTCGCCGAGCGAGCTCGTGGATATGCTGCCCGACCTGATCGCAGAGGCGACCAACGCGATGCAGACCCAGGCCCGCATCATGCCGCAGCCGGGCACTTTGCGGACGCAGCAATTCTTTGCACCGATCTCTGCCGTCGTGCGCCCTCGGGTTTAGAGGACTGAACATGTCACCCCTGCTGCTTCTTCTCCTCCTCGGCGGCGGCCTGGCGCTGGCCGCTGGCGCCGGTGGCGGTGACGCTACTTCGGGCGGCGATCAGTCGTCGCAGAGTCCTGAACTGAGCGAGCAGCCGAACGTCTTTTACGCCCGGCCTGCTACCGTCGCTGAGGTGCAAGGTCGGGACGCCGAACTGGCGTCCTACTTGGCCGAGCGCAACGCGAGTACCCTGCTTATGATCGTAGTTGACGATGCCGGCGAGCAGGGTTCGGCTTCGGCGCTCGTGTCGGCGGCCAAGGCGAACCCAGGCGTCGAGTTCCTGGTGCTTAACATTCAGGCGGCTATGGCGATGCCCGAATTTAACATCATGGGTCGGCCGCAGGCCGGCGTAGTCACGCGCCAGGCTTCGGGCTTCGGGACGCTGTATCGGGGACTCGCGCCGAGCGAGCTCGTGGACATGCTGCCCGACCTGATCGCGCAGGCGACCGACGCCATGCAAACCCAGGCCCGGTTCATGCTGCAATCTGGCACCCTGCGGACGAAGCAAGTTTTCGCACCGATCTCTGCCTTCTTGCGCCCTCGGGTACACATGCTCTCATCGCCGGTGGTGCCAGGAGCCCAGCCAGGAACCGGGCGTGATCCCGGAGAGGGCCGACTTCCAGGAGGGCAGCCAGGAACCGAGCGTGATCCCGGAGAGGGCCGACTTCCAGGAGGGCAGCCAGGAACCGGGCGTGATCCCGGAGAGGGCCGACTTCCAGGAGGGCAGCCAGGAACCGGGCGTGATCCCGACGCTCAACTTCCAGGAGGGCGCCAAGCTCGACGACGTGGCGCGTCGGGGCTGCGCTGACCTATGGAGACGGGTCTGGTCCTGGCCCTGGTCGGCGGCGCGCTGGTGGTTGCCGCGGCGGCGGGCAGCTCGAGCTTGAGCTCAGGTGGCGGCGGCAGCGGCGGCGGCCTGAGTCCCGCCCCTGGCCCCCCAGCGGGCCCCGACGTGCAGGCGCCGGGCGCCGGCCAGCCTCCAGAGCCGATCATCGTCGGCCAGGCCACGAACCCGGAGGTGGGTGCGCTGCTGGCGGAGCTCGACCAGTACCTACGCAGCGCCGGGATCAGCACCGACCTGATCGACGCCCAGGAGCTCACGCGGCTGCCCAAGTGGTCGAGGCAGGGGATCCCGCCGCGCAGTCTGTGGCCCAACATCGTGCCCACGGCGCGGCTCTACCAGGAGCTCCGCGCCCGCATGCGGCAGCCCCTGAGCGTGCGGGCGTACCGGCCGCCGGAGTACAACGAGCTGGTCAACGGCGCCGAGCGATCCCAGCACCAGTGGTTCTCGGCGATGGACGTGCGCGTGCCCAGCTCGGTCGCTACGTCCGATCTGCGCCGCGAGCTCGCGCTCCAGGGGGCGCGGCTCTACCTCGAGCTCGGCGAGCCTTTCCAGATCGGCCTGGGCGTCTACGGCGCGAACACCCCCTCCAACATTCACATCGACGCAGGCTACCAGCGTCGCACCTGGCGAGACGCGAAGGCGTGGATCGACCGAGTGAAGGCTGAAGCATGAGCACAGACCACCGAGAGACGTACATTCGCCGCCTGCTCGAGGACGCGCAGGTGTCCGCGGCGCAGACGATGCACCTGCTCGAAGAGGCCGAGCGCGCCATGCTCGAGCACGACCAGGGCGGCGACGAAGACCCCGGCGAGGGCGACGACGACGGGCCGGAGCCCGACCACGAGCCGATCGCCTATGGCTCGTGGCCGCCGCCCGCGGCGATGGTATCGGGACCGGCGTCGGACCCGAAGATCGCGCCGCTCCTCGAGGACATGGAAGCGTACCTGGCTTCGCACGAGGAGCTCACCGGCGTGGGGTGGTCGGCCCAGGAGATCTGCACCATGCCCAAGGCGCCGGGGCGCCCGGTGGCGATCCCGGTGCGGGGGCTGTGGCACCACATGGTCCCTACCCTCGCGCTCTACGAGGAGCTGCGCGAGCTCCTGGGCCAGCCGTGCTCGCTGAGGGGCTACCGACCGCCCGACTACAACGCGGCCGTGGGTGGGGCTTCTCGCAGCGCTCACCTATGGTTTGCGGCGCTGGACGTGTACGCCCCCGTTGATCATCGCCGCGAGCTCGCCGAGCTCGCCGCCGAAATATTCGCCGCGCGCCCCGACCTCCAGGTGGGCCTCGGTATCTACGGCTATCCTCACTCGAGCAACATTCACATCGACGTAGGTGCCAAGGGGCGCCGCACCTGGGCGGACACGCAACAATGGTTATCCAACGCAAAGTGAAAAAGACCAAGCACGGGCGCTGGCGCGTGCTTGGCCCTGTGATCATGGAGGACCGGAGCTGGCCGGGCCGCAAGCGCATGGAGTACGCGTGCCTCGGCTTCCAGGGCGACCCGGTGGGCGAGCAGTACAACCGTTGGATGCGCGCGGTGGAGAAGCGGATTCGCAAGCTCAAGCTGAAAGTAAGACCATGAGCGATCCAAAAGCCGAACTAGACCGGAAGCTACAACGGGTCCAGGAGAACCTACTTGAGCTCAAGCAGCAGCCGGAGTGGCAGACCAACCGTCCGTACCAGGCCATGCTCGAGGCGACGGTCGCCTACGCCGACACCGGCCTGCGCGACGCGATCTGGATCTGGGCTCAGATGTTCGTGGACGTGGCCGCGACGGGCGTGTGGAATTGGGCCCAGGGGACCAAGCACACGCAGATCCCGGCCGAGTTTGAGCAGTTGTTCGACGGGCTCTACAACCGTATCGCCCAGGCGCAGAGCGTCGAGGAGGTGTATGACGCCCTTTACGCGACCATGTGGGATGCCTCCACGATCGGGATCCTCATGCGGCCTGGTGTCAGCTACAGCTCGACCAAGGCGACGTTCCACATTCGCACGAACGAGACGCTGCTGCGCCAGGGCGCCGAGGCGATCTGGGAGATCCTCGAGGCCAGTCGCCGGGTCGCGCCGATCGCCTTGACGCTCGAGGCGGCGGTCCTGGCCCAGGGCCTCGACGGGCCCGCGCCCCAGGCCGCCCAGCAGCTCGTCTTCTACACGACCGACTCAAGTGGACGTGAGCGACCGCCGGTGTGGGTGCAGATCCATACGGCCCTGGTCGGAGCGCACGTGAGCGAGCAGATCGCGCTTCAGAACAGCGAGACGTGGGTCAAGCAGTGGGACGAAGCCGCGGGTGGTCCAGCGCTGCGCAAGCTCGGCGACATCATCGGCGAGGGCCTCGAGGCGGCCGGCGGCGTCGCCGGCCTGGCGATCATCGGCCTGGGCGTCGCCGCCGCGGTCGTGATCCTGCCGCGGGTTTTCGGGCGAGGCTGAGCCATGGAGGCGCACGAGCTCCGCGATCTGCTGGACGACGCTCGAGGGAGTCTGCTGCTTGACGTGCGCACGCCGGAGGAGGCCGCGCTCGTCAGCATCCCCGGCGCCGTCAGGATCCCCCTCGACCGCCTGCACCGGCCCGAAAACCTGGCCTTACTGCTCGAGCTCCAGCGCGGCGACGTGCGCCGCCCGATCGTCGTTTTTTGCGCCAAGGGGCGCCGCTCCGCGGTTGCAGCTCAGATCTTGCGCGCGTTCGGCTTCCGTGACGTGGTGGACGCCGGCGGCCTCGAGACGAACCCGCTTCGCCGGATCGTGGCCAGCCTCGAGCCGGTCTGGCGCCGGCCTCCCGTCGATCTTCGGCCCGTCGCATACCAGTTCTACCGGGACAACCCGATCCCCTCGACCGACCCCGGCGACGCGAGCTACCAGCGGCTCGCGTGGTCGATCGGGCTCCCGACTGGCGCGGACGCTTACGCCCTTCTCCAGGAGCTCGAGGGGGCGGTGATCGACGTGCCCGGCCTGGGCGCCTACCAGCCGTTCCGGCGGCAGTCCTTGCTCGAGTACACGCGCGGCCAGATCCAGCAGGCGACGGGCGGCGCGGCCTTTGAGCCCTGGGAAGGCTTCGAGTAGCAGCGGGTCAGTCGAGGCTCACGAGCGCCAGCACGCAGGAGTCCACGATCAGATCCACGGTGTCGGTCAGGTTGGCGATCTCCACGGCGATGCCAGCCATGGGGGGTAGCCCCGTGACCGTGGTCTGCGGTCGCACGAAACCCGACGAGAGCAGGAAACCGCCGGTGACGGCCGTAAAGGCCGAGAGGAAGGTGGCCGGCCCTCCGCCCGCGGGCTCGAGCACGATCTGAGCTGCGAACGCCTTGTTCAGGCCGTCTGCCGAGCGCACCGACAACGCCGCGGCGACGCTTACGTTTGCCGCCTCCCAATCTGCCCACCGCAGCACTGCCGTGTCGGCGCCGCCAGGCTGATCGAGCTCCACCCGCCCGCTGCCCGGCGAGAGCGTGAACAGGGGGTGGCTGGCGTTGCCGTTGCCCACGCGGACGGCGTTGGTGACCTCCCCGCCGGGCTGGATCACGCCCACGGCAGAGATCACCGTTTCCTCGGCGCTGGGGTTTCCGTTGTAGCCTGCTTCCCCGCCGAAGGTGGAGTCGGCGACGCCCGCGTTGGCGGTCAAAAAGACGCCGGGCAGATCGGTCAGGTCGCCCAGGTTGGCGGGGTTCAGGGCCGTGCCACCCAAGGGCAAAAAGTCGTTCTCACTGATCCGCAGGAGGCTCCCAGGGTCGGCCGGCAGGTTCGCAAGGGTGAAGCTCGCCCCCGACGCATCGATCCCGGTGTGGCCAGGGAGCACCGTGTAGACGCAGTTGCTCACGCGAATGTACTGCGGCGTGCCACCGATCACTAGCTGGGTCGGGGTCTGACCAGGTGCGCCCACGTGCGCGCAGCGGCTTATTTCGATCGCAGTGTTGCTGCCCTCGAGCTCGATCCCCACCACGGTGCAGCGGTCCAGGACGTTGACCGTGCCCGCGACTTGATCGATCACCCTCACCCCTCGAGTGCCTGCGACGGAGGTGCGCTCGCACCTCGACCCGCGCCCTGCCGGGTTGGCCCCGTTCGTGAGCTCGACGCACCACGCGTTGACGCCCGCGTTCGGGTTGACCAGGAACACGTCGGTCACGACGCAGCCGTCGCCGGAACCGCTGATCAGTGGGCCGTCCACGTCGCCGATCAGTCCAGAGGTTTCGGCGTCGCACCCCTTCAGGACCGTGCTGGTTCCCAGGACGATCCGTTGCCCAGGAGGCAGCACGATCGGGGTCAGCAGCACGACGCAAGTGTCCGGGATCGCCAGCGTGCGCACGCCGGCGCCGTTGGCGGGGGCGAGCTGGTCGAGCCTTGCCAGGCTGTTCACGTAGACGATGCCGGCGGGGCTGAGTCCATCGGGCAGCGCAAGATCGACGGGGGTGCCTTGGGGGGTGCCGGTCAGCGACATGAACCCATTTTGGCATAACTGATGCGCGACGTGCGATTTTGGTCTGATCGGGCCATGAGCGCCACGAGCACGCCCCAGGGCGCTCCCCGCTCCCTAGAGCTTGCTCCGCAGGACCCGTCCCTCGGCCTCGACCAGGGGGGCGGGCTTCTCCTCGTTCGCCTCGCGCACCGACTGTGGCGCGCTCTCGAGCAGGATCTTTCGCTGGTCGGCCCCCTGCTCGATCTGGAGGGCCCCGATGTTGCGCAGCGCGTCTGCCTGGGCCTCCGATGCCGCCTTTGCGGCCTTTACGTGGGCCTCAAACTGTTCGGTGAGCCGGTCTACCCTGGCGTCCTGGGCGGCCTCGTGGCTCACCTCGGCCTCGGCCAGGCCGCCCTGCTGGTAGATCCAGGCGACCACGCCCACGGCGACGCCGGCCGCAGCCACGACGCCCGCGATGATTGCCTGAGCTCGCTTCCAGGCGCGCCCGGCCTCAGCCTCGGCCTCCACCTCGGCCGCGACGCGAGCGCTGCGCTGCTGCTCGGTCGCGTCGCCGATCGCCCTGGCCACGGCGGACTGGATCGACTGCTCGAGCTCGTCGGGAACGGCGGTGGTGGTCACGGCTGCCTCCACTCGAAGACGGCCGCGCAGGCGTCGAGGTACAGCGGCCAGTGACCCCAGCCCCACGACGCCTGCACGGCCTTGCTTTCGCGCACGGCGAGCTCCCCCGCGTCACCATAGCGCGACTCGCCGAGCTCGATGTTCCTCTTGTGACGCCGGAACCAGTTGCAGACCTCGAGGGCGTCGAGCTGCTCGCCCGCGGCTATCTTGCGCGCCTGGTCGAGCCCCTTCGGCGTCATGGCGCGCTTGCTTTGGGGCAGCTCGTCGCGGATCTCGAGCACGCGCCGGGCGAACCGCCTCGAGCTCGCCCGCGGTGTGACGCGCGGACGAGAGCTCACCGATCCGCCTTCTCCCCTTCGCGCGGCAGCTCGATCGGCGTCGTGTCCTCCTCCGGCGGGCGCTCGGCCGGCGCGAGCTCGCGGTCCTCGAGGGCGGCGGCGCCGGCCTCGAGCTCGGCTCCGAGCGTCTTGCCGTGCTTCCAGTCCAGGCCGCCGAAGATCACCGCGGCGAGCGAGAGCAGGCCCGTCACCAGATCAAAAGCCAGTTCCGGGGTAAGGCCCAGCTTCGCCAGGAGCCCGGTGTTGTGAAGCATGATCAGCGTCACGCCCAGGACGGCCGCGACCGGGTTCCCGAAGCGGCTTGTGGGCGGAAGTACAGGACGCTTCGACTTGGTTTGCATGCGATCAGTCTACCGCGAAGGGCGCACGTAGGTATCGGCAAGCTGGCGCCGCACCTGAGCTCGGAAATTGCCCCACGCCTGCGCCTCGCCCCTCCGGTGGGCGTCGAGGTAGTTGATCTCCGCACCATAGGCGTCGGTGAGGGCGTCCACCAGGAACAGCGGGTCGCCCGTAGCCTGGTAGCGCTCGACGTTGCGGTTTGCGCTCTCGGCGTTCACGAGAGCCCACTCGAGGTGCTTGGAGGGGAGCGGCACTCACGCACCGTAGCACGGGCTGCTCACGGCCCGATCAGGTGCTCGAGCGCGTGCACCGGGTCAGGCCGGCACCACTGCGCGCCGGCGCGAGCTCCAGCGCGGCGCACTTCCTCGAGGAGCTCGAGCTCGAGCAGCTCGGCTTCCTGGTGCGGGGGCACCAGGAAGCGGGTCACGTCGGGGTAGGTCCGTTGTCGCAGGGGTTGTTCCTTCATGGCTCCACCGTACTGCCACGACTCGGCGACCTTCCGAAAAAAGTGGCAAGATGCGCAGGCGGGCGGCTGGACCTACATCGCGCGGTCAGCGTAAGACGGGCGGCGAGCGCACCAGATACAAGTACGCCAGCACGGCGTTGCCCAGGAATCCGAACGGGAACGTCGCTAAAACCCCGGCGTAAAACGCCAGGAGCGCCCAGCCGACCCACGGCCTCAGCCTGGGGATCCAGGCGAAGGCGCACGCCGCCTCGACCGCCAGGGCGCACGCCTGGCCCGCTGCGAGGGCCCATTGAGGGACCGTCGCCAGCCACTGCGCGTGCGGGTAGGCAAACGCTTCGATCCACACGGCCATGGACTCTCCATCGGCCCAACCAAGGCCGTGCGCCTGGAGCTTCGAGAGCGCCGCGTGGGCGTGCCACAGGCCCACGGTCGCGCTGCGCACTCCCTCGGTGCGCAGGGCCGCGGTGGACTCGACCCACAGCAGGAGCGCCGGCAGGTGCCACACGTGGTGGATCCGCTCGGCCTGCTCGACGTAGACGGCGCCCGCGACGAGGAACGCCGCCGCGGTGATCATGCTGACGCGCTCGAGCTGCGCGTCACGGACGACCGAGCACAGCAGCGCGACGGCGATCAGGGTCCGCGCCATCGGCCCCGGCGGCGCGCCAACGGTCCAGTACAGCGTGCTCGCCGGGCCGCACCACTGATGCGTCGCGGCCGGGCCAACGATCAGCGATATCCCAAGCGCGCCGGCCAGGACCAGCAGGACAAACCGGCGAGCGGCCGGCACCAGCGTATCGGGGATTTCCATCATCGATCTCGGCGTCGAAGGTCGTCGCGTCGGGGTGGAACATGAACATCGGCCCGCGGGTGTACGGCCACCGCTCCCCGACGATCAGCGGAACCGCCGCCACGCAGGCTATCCAGGCCCATCGGGTCGCCACGGCGTATACGCCCACCAGGCGCCGACGCGCACGGCCGCGTACATGAGCCCGCGTTTCCACCGCGCGACCCTAACAGAACTCGGTGGCGAGGCGCCCGAAGAGGGGGCTCGAGGACGACGCCCAACGCGTCCTGCCGCTCCTTGAGTAGCCTGGTATGCTGAAGCGCATGGACCGCACCACTCTCCTCGTCCTGCTCGGCCTGGCCGGCGTCGCCGGGATCGCCATGTTTGCGACCGCCGAAGGCACCGACGACGGGCAAGACCCGGTGCAGGCGGCTCGAGACGCTTTGTTCACGGTGGGGCCGAACTGCGACTCGATCTCGTGGAAGCTCGACGCGATCACTGGCGCGCAGCAGGACCCCGTGATCCTGCTCAACACCGCGCGCGCCTACTACCTCGAGCCGAAAATCAGCGAGGCCCTCGACAAGGGGATCAACACCCCGAAGGGGATCACCACGTTCATCCTGGACGACCTGTTCCCTGAGTGCGTCGGCCGCTTCCCGCCCCAGGACGTGTTCTCTAGCCACAACCTCGTTTACCTCACCATGGCCGCGTGGGTGACGACGGTGCTCGAGGAGCTCGGCCTCCTAGTCACTGATCCCGTGACGCCCCCGGCGACGCAGCCGCCGGCGCAGCCGCCCGCTCAGCCGCCCGCGACGCAGTTGCCCACGGTCCCCGCGCCCCCGACGAACCCCAACCTGCCGAGCTCGCCGGCGCAGATCCCCCCGGCGCCGCAGTCGCCCCCGACGAACCCCAACCTGCCGAGCTCGCCGGCGCAGCCCCCTCCGGCGACGGAAATTTAGCCGGCCGCCGGCTCCGGTCACGCCAGCACGTCTTTGAAGCGTCCGTTGCGCTCCTGGACTCGGAGCCGGTCGAGCAGCTCGCGGACGATCTGCGGTCGGCCCGTAAAGCGCTCTCGGTGGAGCTCCTCACACTCGACGCCGCCGCGCTTGGTCACCCAGAACAGTTGAAACGGCCGGTTCTCGCCGGGGTGAAAGAAGACGCGCGCCACCTCGATCGGGCCCACGTGGACCGTCCAGGCCGGCGGGTGGACGTGGGTGGGGTGGGGCCTGAACAGCAGGTGATCGGCGCTCAGCACGTGCGCAGTCTACACCACGAACATCGCTCGCCGGGGAGCAGCGTGGGCATGGCGCCATCGTAGCGCGCCGAGCTCGAGCCTACGACTCCAGCCGCATCCCGCACGGTCGGCAGCGGATCTCGCCGAAGGCGGCATCCGAGCACCGCCGCTCCCCGCGGGACCACACGGCGCCGCGCGGCCCGTAGCGTACCCACAACGCGGGCGCGAGCAGGCGCACCACGGGACCGCCGGCGACCATGCGCCGGAACTCAGCTAGGCGTCGCTGTTCCGCGTCTCGCATGCCCGCAAAATCCTCTGCACCGTGGTGACGTGCCAGCGCTCGCCTCGAGGCGGGTGCCGCCCCCGGTCGAGCTCGAGCCTCTCGGCGATCTCTTTCCTCGAGCAGCCGTCCGCGGCGAGATCGCAGATCTCGAGGATCGTGCGCTGCTCGCCGGGATCCTCCACGAGCTGCCCCTCGCGCCAGGTGAAGCCGAAGGGCGCGCTATTGCACCACCGCTCGCCGTTCTTGCGGCGCTGCGCCAAGGCGACCTTGGTCCGCGCGCGGATCAGCTCGCGCTCGTACTCGGCGAAGCCGGCGATCATCGTGCGCATGAGCTTGCCCTCGGGGGTGTCGTCGTTGCCGACGCCATCCACGCTCTTGAGCTGCGCCCCCTCGTCTCGGACCAGGCGCTCGATCACGGTGGACTGCTCGACGGAGCGGGCCAGGCGGTCGAGCTTAGCCACGAGCAGCACGCCCGCGCCGTAGTCCCGCAGGGCGCTCACCGCCTCGATCAGGGCGGGCCGCTGGTCGAGGCGCGCGGCGCCGCTGACCCCTACGTCCTGGTGACACGCCACGAGCTCAGCGCCCTTGTCGAGGCACCAGCGTTCGATCGCGTCGATCTGCGCGTCGGGGCTGATCTGCTGGTCCTCGGTGGACACGCGCACGTAGCCCACGACGAGCGACGGATCGCCCTGCTGCTGCCTTTTTCTACCCATCCGACGAAACGACTGTGAGACACCCTGGAGGGTCTGTCTCGGGGGGCCCGTCGCGGTCCATGGCCTGAAGGCCCGCGACGAGCAGGAACGTGAGCTCGCCCAGGCGGGCGCGGTCAGTCTGATCGAGCTCCGCGCGCTGGCCATGGGCCGACGCTCGAAGCGTCTCGAGGACCAGGGCGGCCTCGTGACGCTCGAGCGAAAGCCACAGCTTGCGCGGCACCTGGCTCACTCGCCGTCTTCCTCGGCGAGTGCGGCGCGCACCTGCCGGAGCAGCATGCGCGCGGTGTCGGGGAACTGCACCGGCTCGCAAAGCTCGAGGAGCGTCTTGACGCCGGAAAGGATCGCCTGCGCGCGCACCGGGTCGGTGTCTTCGAGCTCGGCGAGGGTGGACTGGAATCCGAAGGGATCTGCCATGGGATCAGTTTCTCACAGGTTGTCGTCGCTGGTGCGACCGAGAGCGCGGCGCCGGATCTCGTGGCCCATGGCCTGCCCCAGCGCCCACGCGTCGTAGAGCTCCTGGTAGTTCGGGGGCTTTTCGCCCTCGAGATCTTGGAGCCCGTCCTGGAGCCCGTACAGCGCCCACGCGATCCGCTGGTTGGGCGCGCGGTCGCCCATGTTCTCCAGGTCGAGGGTGCGGTCGGCGGACGGCGGCCAGGTGAACAGGCGCTTCAAGATCCTGCGGCCGGGCGCCGTGGACCGCTCCACCACGAGGTTCCATCGTTCGGCGCTCACAGCGATTTCCATCCCTTCGGCACCCTGCCGCTCTCGCTGAGCAGCGCGAACCGGGTGTCGCGGTCGTCGGGCTTACCGTCGCAGCACAGCTTTGCGGCCGGCACGAAGGCCAGGCTGGCCTCGCCGCGGTCGCCGTAGGTCCACAGCACGACGCCGTGGGGCACGGGGAGCACGGCCAGGCCGTCCTGTACGTGGTAGGCCCCGTCGAACGGGTAGAGCTCGGACGGCACAGCGGGCTTCGCCTTCTCGGTCTTCTCGGCGTCGTCGGTGGAGGTGGCGGTGGTGTCGATCACGTCAGGCATCGTAGGTGTCGCTTTCTCGCTTCATGCGGTTGAAGTGGTAGGCGCTGCGGCCCAGGAAGTGCGCCTTTTTGGCGCCGGTGGCGAGGACGGTGCGCATCCCCAGGTACAGGAGCCGGCGGGGCCGGTGGTCGGCGAGCTCGGCCTCGAGCTGGAACCCGGCCATGTAGGTGGCCGCGTCCGCGATGCTCTCGAGCGGCACCTCGCCGCCGATCTCGTCGTCGTCGTCGTAGTTGTGTTCGGTCAATGCGTCTCTCCTCGCTCGAGGGTGAGGGCCTCGAGCTTCCATGCGTTGCGGTGCGGCGCGGTGGCCTGGAGGGCCATGACGCCGGGTTCGGTCGGGTGTCGGGCGAGGAACACGTCGCCGAGCTCGATCTGATCCGGCGGGATCCTGGTGATCTCGTCGTAGCGCACCAGCCAGGTGCGTCCGCTGTCCTCGACCAGGAACTTGAGCCTGGCCCGAAGGTGTTGATCGTCGGGTGAGAGCTTACTCGGCATCGGAGTCCTCGATGATCCGCGCGTGCACCCAGGCCCGAACCCAGCGCCAGCGCTCGCGCTCGTTTCGCTCGAGCTCCTCGGGCGTCGGGTCGCGGTAGCGCAGGGGCACCAGCTCAAGGTCATTTCGCTCCCGACGCTCGCGCGACCATGGCTCGATCCGGCGACCATCCGGGGCCAGGTAGTAGCCACCCTCGCGCACCTCTTTGAGCGGCTTGACGTGCTCGTCGTTTTGCCAGGTGATCTCGCGTGCGAGCGAGGGGGCGATGTTGAAGCGGACCGCGACCTGATCGCTGTCCTCGGGGTCTACCGCGCTCACGTCGATCCCGTCGAGCTTGGCGACGGAGCCCAGGGCGCAACACGCCCCGTCGTGCTCGCGCACGAGCTCCTCGGCGATCAGGCGCTGGTCGGGCATGGCGTCGAGGGCCTGGGCCATTCGTCGCAGCAGGGCCTGGCCCCGCTTGCCGCGGATCGCCGACTGCACCGCCCCTTGCCACCGGATCACGCTCCAGTAGTCGTCTACATCGTCACCGTCGCAGTAGCCGTGGCGGCTCATGGCTTACGCCCTTTCTCGAGCTCGTCGATCTTCTCGCGCTGGAGCTCGACCTGTCCGAGCAGGTGCATGATGCGGCTCGCCGCCCAGGCCGGCTCGGTGCGGCACAGCGCCTCGAGCGACGTGGGGCGGCCCGCCGCGTCGTGGAAGTTGAGGCACTCGAGGCCCGCGCGGAAGCGCAGCATGCTGATCGCGTCCTCGCTCGACACGTCATCCACTGCGAGCCAGAACCGCCGGCAGTCCCCGAAGCGCGCAGCCTGGGCCGCGTCCGATGGTGGGTGCCCCACCTCGGCCACCCACCATCGATCGAAAGTAAGCCGGATCTCGGTGCTCACGACGCCCACCAGCGCCCCCAGCGCCAGCGATAGTTCGCGGCGGACCGATCGGTAAGCTGACGCCGCAGAGCCGCGATCGTGTCCTCGCCGCGCTCGAGGGCCTCGGAAGGATCGTCGCACAGCAGCTCGAGGGCGCCGTCCGGTCCCAGCAGAAGCGTGACCGCGTAGACGCACCCATCGTGGGTGACGGAACGGACGGGCACGACCTGGACGCGGGGCATCCGATCGAGCTCGTCGGCCTGGTAGTCGTCGGGATCGTCGTCGTGGAGGTAGAGCGTGGCGAGGGGACGCCACGGATCGAGGCTCAGTGCTGGATCTGCCATGCGGAAAATATACACGCAACGGTCGTTGCGTGTATACTCAGATCGTGCACCAGACCCAAACAACGCCAGGGAGTGCCCCAGGAGCGCCTACAGGGGCGTTTTGGGGGTGCTCCACCTTGGGGCACGGCCCCGTGATCGGCTGCCAGGGCCCGGCTGTGGTTGTCGGACCGGAGCTCGAGGACCAGGGCGAAGACGGCGAACTCGAGCTCGACCTGGACCCTTCCTTTTTCGACGCCGGCAAAGAGGAACGCCGGCTACAGCTCAAGGTGGTGGCCCTCGACCACTACCGAGGCCCGCGGACCGCGAAGCGCAAGACCCCCAGGCCAGGGCGGCAGCGCGACGTGGAACAAGCAATCAGAGCATACGAAGCGGGCTACAGCGCCGCGGTTCAGATTGCGAGGGACTTGGGTGCTCGCGCCGTTGCCGACGACCTTGAAACGGCCTTGGCCGATTACTGGCGCAGTAAGGGTGTGGACGAGTGAGGCGGGCCGGGATCTTCCTGGCCCTGGCCCTGGCCCTGGGCGGCTGCCGGGACGGGTTTGACCCTCCGCGCGAGCTCGCCGGTGACACGGGGACTGGATCCGACACGGGGACCGCCGGGGACACGGGGTCCGCCGGTCCCCTCCCCGACCTGGGCGACGGGGACGGCGACGGGGACGGGGACGGCGACGGCGACGGCGACGGCGACGGCGACGGCGACGGCGACGGCGACGGCGAC
>Ga0180430_10000401_pt1 | contig 47373 bp, 30 predicted proteins | sample SS_ome_9_FD_132999 | JGI IMG/M metagenome (GOLD analysis project Ga0180430, IMG submission 132999) | Hypersaline lake sediment archaeal communities from the Salton Sea, California, USA - SS_1_S_2 metaG | ecosystem: Environmental > Aquatic > Non-marine Saline and Alkaline > Hypersaline >...
GGCCGATCGTCAGCGGATATACACGTGGATTGACGCGAATGTTCCGTATTACGGCACGTACGCCTACGCGAAGGTCCGCGGAATCGGAGCCCGCGACAGTTGGGAGACAGCCGCCGGGAGGAACACCAAAGGCTGGCTCATCGGCGGCGTCTGGAAGCCGTTCGAGAAGCGATGTTTCTCGTGCCATCGTCGCCAGGTCAACAACCAGGGCTTCTGGGGCTGGCTCGGCGGTCCGATGACGCAGATGGTAACCGTCTCCAGCAAGCTGTGGACCGACAGATCCGTCACGGCCCACGTATTTCCGCAACGATACCCGATGAGCGCAAAGATCGGCCCGGAACTTCGCATAAACCTGACGAATCCCGCCAACAGCTCCCTGCTGCAGGCCCCGCTGGCCAAGACCGCCGGCGGCTGGGGACTCTGCAAAGCAAAGGACGGTTCGCCGGTCTTCAAGAACAGAGACGACGCCGACTACAAGCTGATGCTGCAGTCGATCGAGGTCGGAAAGAAACGCCTGTACGCGGTCCCGCGCGTAGACATGGACGCCGAGCATGTCCGAAAAGCGCTCAAGGGCGCCGGTTCGGTTCTGCTCGGAGCAGACTGAACTCGACAAAGAGGCTCAGGAAACGGCTTCTTACCACGGATAGCACCGATCGTTACGGCAAAGGCCGAAGGCGGAGAAACGACGGATAGTACGGATATGCTAAACGACCGCTCCCCGAACTTCGCATCGCCGTTTAATAACGGCGGGACGGAGCGCCCGCCTGGTTACGACCAAGTCGCAAGACTGTTCGCCGCAACTATCGGTGCTATCCGTGGTAAGAAGCCGTTTCGTGAGTCTCTGAGTCGAAATCAACCCGCGTGGCGATTTCGCCCGATAGGTGTCGATAGTTCGCTTCCATGTCGCCCGGATGACTGGTACACTAATGGGCCGATACGGCATGCAATTCTCGAAACTACACTTTTTGTGAAATACAAGGAGACGCTCGCGATGCAGAATCCTGAAGACAGAATCACATCCCATCCGCTGGTCGACACTTTTGAGCCGAATCTGGTGGAGGAGACGTTCTCCCACGATCTGCCGCCGCTGATCCGGTTCGAGCAGCCTGCGATCGAACATATTGACGGTCGGCCGGTCGAGTTCGATATGCCCGGGGTCAAGGATCGCGATATTGTCATCACCGACACCACGTTCCGCGACGGACAGCAGGCCCGCCCGCCGTACACGATCGACCAGATGGTCAGGATATACGATCTGCTCAGCCGCCTGAGCGGCCCCAACGGCGTGATCCGCCAGACCGAGTTCTTCCTCTACACCAAGAACGATCGCGAGACGCTGGACCGCTGCCGGGCGCTGGGGCACACGTACCCCGAATGCACCGGCTGGATCCGTGCGGTCAAGGGCGATTTCCGGGCCGTCAAGGACTGCGGGCTGAAGGAAACCGGGATGCTGACCAGTTCCTCGGACTACCACATTTTCGACAAGTTGATGTTCAAGAGCCGCAAGGAATGCATGGACAGCTACTGCGAAGTTGTCGACGCGGCCTTCGAGGCCGGCGTGCGCCCCCGCTGCCACCTGGAGGACGTCACGCGCGCCGATATTGAAGGGTTCGTGCTGCCGTTCGTCGATCGACTGATGGAAATGAGTCAAGGCGTTCCCGAGGAGCTGTCGGTCAAGATTCGACTGTGCGATACAATGGGATTCGGGCTCCCGTTCGCAAACGTGGCCCTGCCCAGGAGCATCCCCAAGCTGATCTACAAGCTCAACCGGGAATGCGGCGTGCCGAGCGACAGGCTCGAATGGCACGGGCACAACGACTTCCACAAGGTCAGCGTCAACGGGACGACGGCGTGGCTCTACGGCTGCGACGCGGTCAACACAACGCTGTTCGGGTTTGGGGAGCGAACCGGCAATCCTCCGACCGCCGGAGCCGTCTTCGACTACATCGCGCTGAAAGGCGACCTGTGCGGGATAGACACGACCGCGATCACCGAGCTGGCGGATTACATGACGTCCATCGGGCTGCCGATTCCGGAGAACTACCCGTTCGCCGGGCGCGCGTTCAATACCACCCGGGCCGGCATTCATGCCGGCGGCCTGCGGCGAAACGAGCGGATCTACAATATCTTCGACACCGAGAAACTGCTGGCCCGCCCGCCTCGGGTGGCGATAACCGACAAGAGCGGAACGGACGGCGTTGTGCTCTGGGTCAACGAGTTCTTCGGCCTCAAGGGCGCCGATCGAATCAACAAGATGCGCTGCGCCCCCCTGGCGCGATGGGTGATAGATCAGTACGAAGTGGAGGGGCGATTGACCGCCATAAGCGATCAGGAGCTCGAAGTGCAGACAAAAGAGCTCATGCCCGATCACTGGGCGAAATACAAAGACCGGTAGCCCACCCGGCGAAGATCCTGCTCGATATCTGGGAACGCTTCAATCGCGATGCGTTTGGTGACCCTTGCCCCCCGCGTGATGACGGACCGTGCGTGCTAAACACGTGCGGCAGTCACGAAAGGAATGACGACATGAAGCCTCTCGGCATACGGGCTGCGGCGGTCTTGGGATCTTTCGTGCCGGGGGCAGCCCCTCTTGCGGTGTCGGACAGCGAAGCTATAGCAAATACTGAGAATGCAGGTTTACATCTGATTGGATACGAGCATACAGTTAGAGTGCAGCATTGGAATTCCAAGGCGTCAATTGCGGTTTGGTATCGCGGAATGAGGTGAACTATGGCTACCGGGACGACTGTAGAGGATCTTCGCCAGGCGTATGCCGAAGAGATGAAGAACAGGGCGATGTACCTGGCGTTCGCCGAAACCGCCGAATCTGAAGGCAAGCCCCATATCGCACGCATCTTCCGGGCTCTGGCCGAGGCTGAACTCATTCACAGCCGCCAGGAACTGCGTCTCATGGGACGAGAGGCTTCAACCACTGAGAATGTCAAGTTCGCGCTGAGTGTGGAGGAACGCGAGTTTCAGGATTTGTACGCGCGCTTTCTGCAGGACGCCGAAGCCCAGGGCGATGCTGAAGCCGCCGAACTCATGGGCCGAATACTTAAAGTTGAACGGGGACATCACCAGATGCTGAAGAACGCCCTGATCGACCTGCTGGACCATGACGACGCCGCGCCGGACCGGATATTCGTATGCCGTGAGTGCGGGAATACGGTTGTCGGCGAGCAGACCGAACCGTGCGGAATTTGCGGCGCCCAGCCGGATTCGTTCGTGGAAATCGCCTAGGAGCCCGCCGACAAAACGAACGCGAACCCGCCGGCTGTAACGGATGGCTCCCAATAGTTGTTCATGTCGACGCTGTTTTGAATGAGGCATACTATATGTCGTACGCCAGTTCAACAGTCTGCTGATCGGTCCGTCTGGCAATGACGGCTGGTTTTTTCAGCCGTTCGACAAGGGAATCCTGTTCGTTGGCGACGACGCGAGATTGTTCCTGCGGGACGGCGCGGAGATGCTGGAATTCGTTCGCCCGGGCAATCAGGATTACTAGAAGAAGGCTCCGTGAAACAGCATCGCCTGCTGGACGGCCGACTCGCCGCACCAGCCGTCGGGCGTTGCGCCCGGAGCGTGTTTCCTGTCGGGAATATTGAGGCGATAAGCAGTACGGCTCTCGGCTACGGGTTTCGGAACACTGCTGAGGCGCACCGATTTGAGCGATCCGCCGTTCGCGGGCGGACTGGCGATCAGGCACGTAACGGTCAATGCGCAACCAAACACTTTGGAATGGCTCATAAGCCGCATGCCTTTCGCGACTCGGCGCCTCGCCGCCGCAACGAGCTTGCCGCATCCGGCGCCCGGCGAGATTATACCGCATTGCGGCGGGGTCGCAAAGCATCGGATCGAGTCGGGAAGATGTCGGGGGGCTTGCAGCGGAATCATCGTGCGGGTAAAACTGCGTGATGGAATCATCGGAAATTGTGAGATCGTATTTGAGATTGACGCTTGCCGACGGGGTCGGGGCCGTTACGTTCGGCAAATTGATCGACGCGTTCGGAGATCCCATGTCGGCCATCGAGGCCGGCCCGGGCGCATGGCGGGGTGTGGACGGCGTGGGTCCGAAGAAGGTTGCGGCGATAACGGACGTCAGCGACGAGCTTGTGGACCGCGAGATCGACGAGGCCCGGCGACGGGGCGTTCGGATCGTTTGCCTGGACGATGATTCATATCCCGCGGGCTTGAAGAAGATATACGATCCCCCTCCCGTGCTCTACGTATGGGGAGAGTTGACCCGGGCCGACGTGATCGCACTGGGAGTAGTCGGGGCCAGGCGATGCACTCACTACGGACTCGAGCAGGCCGACAGGTTCGGTCGGATGCTGGGGCGGGCGGGTTTCACCGTAGTCTCCGGCGGCGCCAGAGGGATAGACACCGCATGTCATCGCGGGTCTTTAAGCGCCGGCGGACGGACTGTCGCCGTGATGGGCTGCGGGCTGGGACAGTTCTACCCGCCCGAGAACGCCGAGTTGTTCGAGCGGATCGTGGCCGACGGCGTCGGGGCGCTGGTCTCGGAGATACCGATGCTCCGAGGCGTGGAGAGCCGTAACTTCCCCAAACGCAATCGCATCATCAGCGGCCTGTCGCTCGGCGTGTTGATAGTAGAGGCCGCTCGGAAGTCCGGGTCGCTGATCACCGCTCGCCAGGCGGCCGAACAGGGTAGGGAGGTGTTCGCACTGCCCGGACGGGTGGATTCACCGATGAGCCACGGAACCAACGCACTGATCCGCGACGGGGCGATCCTCGTTCAGGGGCTCGACGACATGCTCGAACACCTCGGACACGTCGGCGGGCCGATGAGCGTCGAAGAAGAGCCCGCCCCGGTAAACTACGGGAATCTCGAGCCGAATGAGAAGCTGATCGTCGAGGCGTTGTCGCAAGGCTCGATGTCGCTTGACGAGATCACCCAGCGAACGAACCTTAACGCCGGCGTAGCGGCCGGGGCGATGACAATGCTCGTGCTCAAGGGCCTGGTCGCCCAGAAACCGGGCAACGTGTTCGTGCTGAAACGCCGTTAGAACTGGTGCAGGAAGCGGACGTCGGATTCGTAGAGGAAGCGGATGTCGGGGATGTTGTGGCGGCGCATGACCATGCGTTCGATGCCGAGTCCGAACGCGAATCCGGTGTATTTTTCGGGATCGTAGTTGACGGCCTTCAGCACGTTGGGGTCGACCATTCCGCAGCCGCCGAGTTCGATCCATCGGGTTGATCCGTCGGGATAGTGGAACAGGACGTCGATCTCGGCCGACGGTTCGGTGAACGGGAAGAAACTCGGTCGGAACCGTGTTTCGACTTCGCCGCCGAAGTAGGCTTTGCAGAACTGGTCGAGGGTGGTCTTCAGGTCCGACATCGTCACGCCTTGGTCCACGTAGAGTCCTTCGACCTGGTGGAACATGAACGAGTGCGTCGCGTCGACGGTGTCGGGTCGGTAGACCCGTCCCGGGGCGATGATCCGCACCGGAGGTTCGGTGTTCTCCATCACGCGAATCTGCACGGTGGAGGTCTGGCTGCGGAGCATGGCGCCGGGATAGAGGTAGAAGTTGTCCAGCGGATCGCGGGCCGGGTGGCTTTCGGGTATGTTCAGGGCCACGAAGTTGTGGAGTTCGTCCTCGACTTCCGGACCGTATGCGACCTCGAAGCCCATTCGTGCGCAGATTTCGCAGATCTCGCTGACGGTCTGCGAGATGATGTGCGAATGCCCGATCTTAGGCCGATTGCCCGGCAGGGTTACGTCCAGCTTCGCCGCGGTCTTCCCGCCGCCCGCCAAAGCGGCCCCGAGCTTCTTCTTGTGGGCCTCAAACGCTTCGGTCAGTGCGACTTTGAGCTGGTTTGCGGCCTTTCCGAGTGCGGGCTTTTCCTCGCGAGGAGCGTCCTTGAGCCGCTGCATCGTCGACTTGACCAGACCCTTTGTACCGAGGTACTTGATCCGCCAGGCTTCCAGCGCATCGGCGATGTCTATCTTGCCGAGCGCCTCGGTAGCGGCGGATCGGATGGCCTGGATGTCATCTAAGAGCGACATATCACTCAGATTTCCAGCGGCTGGTTACGGATGATTATTCGGCGGGAATCTTCGACGCTTCGACGATCTTGTCGAAAGCGGCGGGATCGGCGATCGCGATTTCGCTGAGCATCTTGCGGTTCAGGTCGATGTCGGCCTTGCCGAGATCGCAGATGAATCTGCTGTAGCGAATGCCGCGCTGGCTGCATGCGGCCGTGATGCGCGTGATCCAGAGGCGCCTGAATTCGCGTTTGCGATTCTTGCGGTCGCGGGTGGCCATTACCCCGGCGCGGAATGTCTTTTCCGCGGCCATGCGATATCGACGTGATCCAGCCCCGTAGAAACCCCTTGCTGCTTTGAGAACTTTCTTGTGCTTTTGGTGGCGAGCGGCGCCTTTGCGTACGCGTGGCATGGTGCGTCTCCTGTGTTTGGCGGTCAGCGGACTCTCGTTTGAGAAGTTCCCACCGGGTTTTCCCGGCCGCCCCAAGGGGCTCCCGCTGGACCAGCTATTTTCTCTTAATGATTGACGTCAGTGAACGACTCTAGATTCCCATCAGCTTCTTGGCCTGCTTTGCAAAACCCTTGGACAGGGCCTTCGACAGGCGCAGTCTGCGATTCTTCTTGGGAGAGTTCACGGACTTCAAGTGGCTCGAACCGCCTTTGCGCACCATGGCTTTTCCTCGCCCGGTGATCTTAACGCGTTTGGCGATCGATTTGCGTGTCTTCATTTTTGGCATGATTGCGACCTTGCTTGCTGTTTTTCTTCCGCGGCAACCGTCGCCTCGGACATTCGTATCTCTTGGTGACTACTCGCCCTGTCGGGCACAAGGACACAGAATTCTACGGTTTTCGGAGCATTTGTAAAGGGGCTGACGGAAATATTCTTCGGTATTTACGAGAAAATCCCGTTGTTGTGCTCAAGTGCGCGCTGACCGATCAGCGCGGATCACCAACTGGTTGTGCGGAAAAAGCCTGTCGGGCCGTCGCATTCGGCGGCGGATTACTCGGCTTGCGGCTGAGCCGGCGGAGCGGCGGGCGCCTGGGGCTCGGGAGACTCTTCAGGGGCTTTCGAAGGATCGGGGACCTCTCCGCGGGCGATCTTCGCCGCCAGATTCGCCGCCTGGCGCTTCTGGAGCAGTTGCTGCTTGGTAAGCGGGGCGATCAGCATGGTTATGCGGCGACCTTCGCGTCGGCTGCGATCGACCTTCCCGCAGTCTTCCAGAGCCTCTTCGATCTCGTTGAAGATTCGCTGGCCTTCGTCTATATGCGCCAGTTCGCGTCCGCGGAATCGCAGTGAGAACTGAACCCTGTCGCCGCGCAGGAGGAATTGCTTGGCCCGATTGACTTTGATCATCAGATCGTGATGGTCGATCTTGGGCGTCTTAATGCGAACTTCCTTCAACTCGGTCTCGTGCCGGTGAGCTTTGGCCTGTCGCTGCTTCTTGGCCAGATCGTACTTGTACTTGCCGTAGTCGAGAATTCGGCAAACCGGGGGAGTTGCGTTGGGCACAACCTCCACGAGATCCAGTCCGGCCTCTCGGGCTCTGGCCTGTGCTTCGCTGAGGGATACGACTCCGGCCTGTTCTTCATTTTCGTCCACCAGGCGAACCGGGGAAACACGGATCCTGTCGTTGCGGCGGAGTTCGTTACTGTTGCGTGTGTCACGGCGAAACGGTCTAGCGATATTCTTACTCCAGTACTCTGTTGGCCACCTGTTGGGCGCCTTTGGTTTCTATCTCCCTGCGGATGTCGGAGATGAAGTCATTAATGCATACTGCTCCGAAGTCTCCTTCGGTGCGATGCCGCACAGCTACTGTACCTGCATCGGCTTCCTTTTGCCCCAGAATAAGCATATAGGGGACTTTGTCCAGTGTTGCTCGCCGAATTTTCGCCCCGATTTTTTCCGGCGAATCGTCGAGCTCGACCCGGATGCCGTTGTCTTTCAGCATGCGGGCCTGATCTGCGGCGTAATCGGCGCACTTTTCACTGACCGGAAGCACAGAAACCTGCACCGGCGCCAGCCACAGCGGGAACGCCCCGGCGAAGTGTTCGATGAGGATTCCTATGAATCTCTCGGGCGATCCCAGCGGAGCCCGGTGGATCATCACCGGACGGTGGGGCGCGTTGTCCGATCCGATGTACTCCAGGTCGAATCGCTCCGGCAGGTTGTAGTCGACCTGGATCGTGCCGAGCTGCCATTCGCGTCCGATGCAGTCGTTTATCACGAAGTCGATCTTGGGGCCGTAGAACGCGGCTTCTCCGGGCTCCTCAGCGTAGTCCAGGCCGACGTCCTTTACGACGTTTCGGATGTTCTGCTCGGCCAGGTCCCAGTTCTCGCTCTTTCCGGTGTACTTGGAGCTGTCGGGGTCGCGCAGGCCGATCCTGACGCGATAGTCGCTCAGGCCGAGAGTATCGAGCACCAGTTTGGTCAGTTCGACGCACGAGGCGATTTCCGCCTCGAGATGCTCCGGCGAACAGAATATGTGCGCATCGTCCTGGGTGAAGCCGCGTACGCGAGTCAGCCCGTTGAGTTCGCCGGACTTCTCGAATCGATAGACCGTGCCGAATTCCGAGAAGCGAAGGGGAAGTTCGCGATAGCTGCGTTGCGACGCCTTGTATATCTGTATGTGATGCGGGCAGTTCATCGGCTTGAGCAGGTATCCTTCGTCCTGGCCCATGTCGAGGGTTGGGAACAGCCCGTGCTCGTAGTAGGGGTAGTGCCCGCTGGTGCGGTACAGGTCCAGTCTGCCGATGTGCGGGGTCATCACCGCCTGGTATCCGCGTTTCAGCAGTTCGCCGCGCAGCCAGCCCTCCAGCTCCATGCGGATGATCGTGCCTTTCGGCAGCCAAAGCGGAAGACCCGGTCCGACTTCGTCAGTCAGCGTGAACAGTCCCAACTGCTTGCCGAGTGTGCGGTGATCGCGCTTCCTGGCCTCGGCGATGCGCTCGATATGCTCGGCAAGCTCCTTCTTGTCGAAGAACGCCGTGCCGTATATCCGGGTGAGCATCTTGTTGCTCACGTCGCCTCGCCAGTACGCCCCGGCCAGCGTCAGCAGCTTGAAGGCCTTGAGCCTGCCGGTGTCCGGCAGGTGCGGCCCGCGGCACATGTCGACGAAGTCGCCCTGGCGATAGAGGCTGATCTTGTCCACCGCCTCCTGACCGGCCAGCAGATCGTCGATCATCTCGATCTTGTAGTCCTGCCCGATCGCCGACATCTGCTCCTTGGCCTCGTCGGCAGTCAGTTCGATTCGCTCCAGCGGGGTCTTGGCCTTGACGATCTTCTTCATCTCGGCTTCGATCTTCGGCAGATCGTCTGCGCTGATCGATTCTGGAAGATCGAAGTCGTAGTAGAATCCGTGCTGGAAATCGTCAGTCAGCGCCGGTCCGATGGTGTACTGGACCTTGTCGCCGTACAGGTTCCTGACCGCCTGGGCCAGTATGTGCGCCGCGGTGTGCCTGAGGATTTCCAGCGACTCGGCGTCCCGCCGGGTCAGGATGCGGAGCGTGTGCTCGCCGTCGGGTATTACAGCGGCCAGGTCGACCTGCAGTCCGTCGAGTTCAGCGGCCACCGCGGTCCGGGCGAGTCCGTCGGAGATCGCGCCGGCGACCTGTGCGCAGGTCGTCGACGAGTCGTACTGCCGGGTGTTTCCGTCTGGGAACTTAATTGTGATGCTCATGCTGTGCTTTCGTGTGCCGGCGATGTCCGCGGGCGCAAAACGATAAAAACCGGCAAGTGAAGACGCCGAGCCTCAACATACACTCAAACCGCTCAGGCGCGACCCCTGCGCGTCGATTACATAGTCGTAGTGTCTGTAGTTGCTGTTCGCATCATTCGATTGCCGGTTCATTCCAGGCCCTTTGCCGGCCTGCGGCTAGTAAGCTATCACGAAATCGCGGGAAATCAAAACAAAATCCCGGGTCAAGCCCATCGAATCATGGACATTTCGATCGGATCAGACAGGGCCTGGTGTCTCGGGAGTATTCGCACGGTGTATCCGGCCCGCCCGCTCGATGGGCAGGGCATTTCGACGACATACCTCGCCGGGCGGTCCTGGCCGCTGACGAGGGTCATCTCCAGGGCGTTTCCGGCGTTGAGCTGTCCGTCTTCGTCCAGGGCGCCGAAGTACAGTTCGACCATAACGTCGCCGGGGTTGAGCTGCCCGAGGTCGACAGCCGCTTCAACCGTCACCGACTTGCCGACCTGCGCCCCGTGGACAGAACCTTCCATGTTGTCCGAAACGCTTTCTATTCGGATGTGCCCGAAGTGCTTGTGCAGTTCGTGTTTCCACACGCTGAGCGTCTTGGCCAGCGCCAGATCGTCCGCCGTCAGCCGGTCCCACTGGCGCCGCGCCGGATCGTAGAAACTGGCGGAGTACTCTTGAAGCATGCGGTTGCTGCTGAACAGCGGCGCCAGTTCTCGGATTGACGCCTTCATCATCGCGATCCACTCGCGGGGCAGATTGTCCTTGCCTCGCCTGTAGAACAGCGGGACGATGTCCTTTTCCAGCAGGTCGTACAGCGCCTGGCTCTCGACGCGGTTCTGATATTCCAGATCGTCATATGATTCCCCGGCCCCGATCGACCAGCCGAGATCGGGTCGGTACGCCTCGGCCCACCACCCGTCGGGAATCGACACGTTCAGTCCGCCGTTGGCTGAGACCTTCATGCCGCTGGTGCCGGAGGCCTCCATGGGCCTCAGCGGCGTATTAAGCCAGATGTCCACGCCCTGGACGAGATATCTCGCGACATTTATATCGTAGTCCTCCAGGAACAGCAGCGATCTCTTAAACGGCTCCTGCCGGGAGATGTGCACGATCTGCCGGATAAGGTCCTTGCCTGGGTTGTCCCGCGGGTGGGCCTTTCCCGCGAAGATGATCTGCACGCGTTTTTCCGGATTGTTCAGGAGTTTCTTCAGGCGCGGGATGTCCGATAGGATAATGCCGGCTCGCTTGTAAGTGGCGAATCGCCTGGCGAAGCCGATAGTCAGCGCTTCGGGGTCGAGGACCTCCTGCGCGGTGGCCAGTTCGGCTCCTCCGGCCCCGCTCTTGGTGAGCTGTTTTCTCAGGCGGCGTCGGGCGAATCCGACCAGTCGCTCGCGCCTTCGTTCGTGGGTGCGCCACAGTTCGGGGTCGGGTATGTTGCCCGCGGCCTCCCACGTAGCCGCGTCGGTCCATTTCTCAGACCAGTCCGATCCGAGGTACCGATCGTACAGCGTCGCCAGTTCGTGGCTGATCCACGAGGGGGTGTGGATTCCGTTGGTCACGTGCCTGATCGGGATTTCATCGTCCGGCACTCCGGGCCAGACTCCCGCCCAGAGATTCCTGGACACCTGTCCGTGCAGATCGCTGACGCCGTTGCGGAACCTGGCCATTCGCATCGCCAGGATCGTCAGACACATCGGCTCGTCCTTGTTTCCCGTCTCCTGCCGTCCCAGGCCCAGGAACTGTTCGTTCGACAGGCCCAGACGCGCCGCGTAGGAGCCCAGGTACTTCTCGATCAGCCACGGTTCAAACGCGTCGTTGCCCGCGGGGACCGGAGTATGGGTGGTGAACACGTTGGAGCAGGCCACGATCTCAGCGGCGGTGTGGAAGTCAATGTCGTGTTCGGCCATCAGCATCGCCGCTCGCTCCAGGCTCAGGAACGCAGAATGCCCCTCGTTCATGTGGAAGACTCTCGGGCGGAAGCCAAGGGTCCGCAGCATCCTGACACCGCCGACGCCGAGTACGATCTCCTGGCGGATGCGCATTTCCTGATCGCCGCCGTAGAGTTGGGCTGTTATGTGCCTGTCTTCCGGGGAATTCTCGGGCACGTTGGTGTCCAGCAGATACAGGTCGGTTCGACCGACGCGCACGCGCCAGACGTAGGCCTTGACCGCGTGATCGGCCAGGTCAATGTCGATCGTAAGTTCGTGTCCGCCTTCGTTCCGCACCTGCTGACAGGGCAGGTTGGCGAAATCGTTTCTCGGGAACAGCTCCAGTTGCCAGCCGTCGGCGTTGAGTCTCTGTCGGAAGTAGCCCTGCTGGTAGAGCAGTCCGATGCCTACCAGGGGCACGTTCAGCTCCGAGGCGCTTTTCATGTGATCGCCGGCCAGCACTCCCAGGCCGCCGGAGTAGATCGGCAGCGTCTCGGTGATGCCGTACTCGGCGCAGAAATACGCCACGAGCGGGCCCCCGTCGGTCGGGCCGAACGTCTTGGGCCACCAGCCGGAGTGATCGAGATAGCGGCGCATGTTGTCGTGGACCCGGTTCATGTGCGATATGAAGCCGTCGTTCTGCGCCAGGGACTCCAGGCGGTCCTGTCCGAGCAGTCCCAGCATCGCCGAGGGATTGTGATAGCATTTCTCCCAGGCTTCCCGATCGAGTCGTCGGAACAGCTCCTGTGCGTCGCCGTGCCAGGACCACCAGAGATTCTCGGCGATCCGGCTCAGCGGCTCCAGTTCGGGCGGAAGGGCGGGTTCTACGGTGAATGTTCGAAGCGGTCTCATCTGGTTATCGCCATTATTATGCTGCGTAAGTTATTCGCCGACCGATCGCCTTGGGACAGGTCTTGCGGCGCATGTATAGTATTCACAGTGTTTCATCGGCAATCAGGGCCTCGAGTTTCAACAGAAATCCGCCCGCCGGACTGCGCAAATAACGCCGAGTGCTTTGTTAGCCGATGTACATTATACCCGTTGAGGCCCGGCGGGGCGGAGATTCCGTCCGGTCGGGGGGAAGAACCCATGGCGTCCCCGCCAGGTGCTCTATGAGAAGCAGATGCTCCAGAAGATTGCGAATAGCGCCGAAAAGACGAGCCAGGCGAACTCCGCGACACAGCGGAGCGACACGCAGGAGTTTGTGGCGAAAAGCCGCCGATCGTGCTAGAATTAATATGGAAGACCCGCAGTCAGGCGATTGCGGGCGGTAATTCGGACTGTACATGATTTGCGTCAGGGAAGGTGCGATTATGAATGCAAAGCATAGTTCTATAGCCGTTTCGGCTGTTCTGCTCCTGGTTGCTTCGGCCTCGTGGGGACAGATCGTTCCCGTGCAGGGCGGGCGAGCCCTGGACTCCAACTATCGCATAGGGAGCGGACGGATCAACAACGCCACGCCGCAGAGGACGTCCTTCAGCAGCCAGATGTACATCACCGGGCAGGTCAGCGGCCTGGGGGCTTTCAGGGGCGAGACGGGTTATTTCGCCAGCAATCAGTTGCGGTTGAACCTGCCGTCGGCGGGACTCGGCGGTTTCAGGCGCCAGTCGGTGGGATTGGATGACGTGCTGAGCGGACAGACCTACCGACCCGGCGTGTATTACGATCGTTCGAACACGGCGTTGGGAGTAAGGGAGATAACATCCGGCATGACCGCGCCGGGCACTAATGTTCCCATATCCGGCTATGTCGGCGGAGTAGTGAGTCGCCAGACGATGGACGAGGCCATGTCGGATTTCAGGCCCTTGCTGGGCAATCGCATCGGCGAGGCGATATCCTCCCATATTCGCGCCCCGATAAGGCTCGACGCTTCGACGCCTCGAACAGCCGGGCCGGAGGAATTGTCTCCCCGAGGGGTGGTCGGCGGAACACTCGGGGCCGCGGAGCTTGCGGTATTCACAGTCTCGCGCCCGTCGCAACGGTCTGAAGTGGATGTCGAACTTCGCGAGTTGGAGCAGTTGGAGCAGGACGACATGTCGAGGGTCGACAGCAAGGTAAGGGGACCGTCTGTCGTGCCGCCGGTCGAAGACGACGCCGCGGCCCTGGGCCAAGCCGGAACACCTGCCCGAATCGCCAGAGAATCCGATGTGTTTCTCTCGATGATTCACCTGCTGCAAAAGCAGCATCAGGAAGGCTCGAACTCCTCAGCCGCCAAGGGCAAGACGGGCGATCCGAAGGATCCGAAGGATCCGGCGATGCGGCTCAAGCCGCTGGGAGCTCGTCCGGATTCCGTCGCCCTGGTCGAGCAGGGCCTGCGGGGAGAACTCGTGTTCCACACCCTGGTCGGCAGGGGATCAAATGCTTTCAACGACGCGATGCGGATTGGCGAGAAGCAGTTGGCCGAGGGGAATTTCTACAACGCCGCCGATCAATACAGGCTGGCGGTCGAAATCAGGTCGGACAATCCCACCGCGAGGCTGGGGCTGGCCGTTGCGCTGTTTGGGGCGGGTGAGTCTCTCGGAGCGGCGTTGCAGTTGAAACGCGCGATGGAGATGTTTCCCCCGATAATGGTCACCAGGCTCGACGCCGTCGGCAAGATCCCCTCTGAGAAGTTCAAGGTCAGGCTCGACCAGATATACAAACGGCTCGAAGGCCGAAAAGGCACGAACGTCAATCCGCAACTGGCTATGCTGGCGACATATATGCACAGGAGTGCGGGTGAGAACTACATCGCGGAACTGTGCGCCGTCAAGCTGAAGGACGCCGCCGGTGAAGACAAGATTCACCAGGCGTTCGCCACGTACGTTCTCACCGGAAAACGCCCGGCGGCTATGAAGCCGACAACCAGACCGGCCTTGAAAAAGTAGATTCTTCGGCGGTTCGCTGGAAGTCCATCAACTCCAACCCTTTGGTGCGCGCGGAAAAAAATATATGAACCAACTCCGCGGTTCATGCGTATAAAGTATTTAGAAGGACGCACTGTGCGTGCGTGTGGGATAAGGATATTTCGCGGGAGATTGATTCAAAGACAAAAGGAGCAAAGAGATGAGAACAACAGCATTACGTAATTCGACGCTTACTCTGCTGGTTCTGGCGGCGGTTGGAGTCGGATGTCTCGTTGGCCCGCTGGTTGTAGAGCAGGTCGGATATGCGCTGGCGACCGGCGAAAATCGGGCAGCAAGAGAGCAACTTGCCAAACTCAGCGGCTACGATCGGATGTCGGAACTCTATCGCGCCGTGGCCAAGGCGGTTAAGCCCGCGGTGGTTGTCGTGCATGTCAGAAAGAAGATTGACATGTCCGGGCACCCGTCGGTCGGCGACATGGATGAATTCATGAAGCGGTATTTCGGCCGTTCGCCGTACGGCAATCGTACTCCCGGCCGAACGCCCGGCGGGGAAACTCCCAAACGCGAGTATTTTTCCAGCGGCGTGGGAAGCGGAGTTATTGTCGACGCATCGAAGGGCTATATCCTGACCAACTGGCACGTAGTTCAGGGCGCCGACGAGGTCGAGGTCGCCCTGCTTGACGGGCGGCGGATTAAGACCGAGTGGGTGCGAACCGATCAGAAGACCGATATCGCGGTCGTCAAGATCAAGGCCGATCGTCTGATAGACGCTCCCCTCGGCGACAGCGACAAGATGGGCGTCGGCGACTGCGTGATGGCCCTCGGGGCGCCCGAGGGGCTTCCTCAGACGGTCACCGCCGGCATTATATCGGCCAAGGGACGCACCACCGGACGCCGCGGATACGAGAATTTTCTACAGACCGACGCTGCGATCAATCACGGAAACTCCGGCGGTCCGCTGGTCAACATGAAGGGCCAGATCATCGGGATAAACACCGCGATCGTCTCCCGGACCGGGGTCAATGAGGGTATCGGGCTTTCGATTCCGTCGAACATGGTCCGGAACGTGATGAGGCAGCTTATCGACAAAGGCGAGGTCGTCAGGGGCTACATCGGCGTGCATATCCAGGACGTCGACGAGCAGCTCGCCAAGAGCTTCGAACTGCCCAACGCTGACGGCGTTCTTGTCGCCGGCGTCGCCCCGAGCGGACCTGCCAGAGATGCGGGAATGGAGGCCGGCGACTTTATCGTGAACGTCGGCGCCCGCAGGACCAAGACAGTAAACGAGCTTAGAAACTATGTCGCAGAGTTGAGCCCGGGCCAGTCGGTGAAGGTCAAGCTTTACCGTGACGGCAAACTGAAGACAGTTACAATGAAGATCGCCAAGCAGCCCGACGACATGCTCTCGGCTTTCAACGCCCCGCAAAGGAAGGCTAAGGCGATCAAGAAACTCGGGCTTGAGGTGATTACCGCTACCGGGGAGGCCGCCGAGAAATACGGTTTTGACAAGACGGTCAAAGGCGTGCTGATCACAAAGGTGACCCCCGGGTCCGACGCCGAGAAGAACGGCCTGGCTAGCGGTCAATTGATAACAAAGGTGCAGGGCAAGGCTATCGCGTCGGCCGATGATTTCAACAAGGCGGTCGCGTCGGCCAAAGCCGGCGGAATTCGACTGCTGGTCAAGGACAAGGCCGGCGGTCAGAGATTTGTGTTCATCGAATTCTCGAAATCCTGATAACCGCCTCTACGCGATTGGGGCGCGGCGGCATGATGCTGCTGCGCCCCGATTTCTGCGCTGATCCTAACGGCGTCTCTTTCTGATCGCCAGTGAAAAAGCGCCCATCGACAGCAGCAGCAGGCTCGCCGGTTCGGGCGTCTGGTGAGCGGCGGCAATGTCAAGGTCGAGATAGTAGTTTGCCAGCAGGCCGTTGTGCGTGAATTCGTATTCCAGGTCATTTCCCGCCGGCACTTCAAAGGAATACGCCCATGGATCGTCTGCGTGATCGGCCTCGAGGTAGATGATTTCGGGGTCGCCGGCGTTCTCTTGCCGATCGCGTATGACCAGGTCCCAGGTCAGCGGGTCTCCGCCGCCAAACCATGTATAGAGTGCGGCTCCGACCACCACGGGGTCATTGAGCTGTCCGCCCTCGGGGATCGGCACCTCGATAAAGCCGGTCACCGTGGAGTCTCCGAATGAGTTTGCGTTTGGGTTGACCACGTCGGTGGTGATCCGAACCATGCCGCCGCCGAGTTCTCTGACGAGCATCTGCAGCGCCGGGGGGGTGCTGATAGTGTGCCCGTAAGCGCCCAGCACAACAGGTGCGAACGGCTGCGGTCGGTTGGCGCCGGTTGTGGCGTTGGCCAGCCCGTTGAGTCTGATGTCAGTTGTGGTTCCCGTAACAGTCGCCGCGCCGGTCAGTGAGTCTATGTCCAGAATTCGTCCGTCTCGGGTCATGCCCCACATCGTGTTGCTTGTGCTTGAGAACCACAGGTCGGTGGTTCTGCCGACCATAGTCGGGCCGATCGGGGTCGCCAGTCCGGTCGCGTCGGGAATAACTGCCGGGCGTCTGAGCTGGTGAAGCTGCGTCTTGTCGTCGTCGATGTCCCCCGACCATGACCCTGCGACAAGCTCGTCGGCCACCGGATCGTAGTCCATCGAGAAGGCGAAGTCGATCGCGTTGGCGGGAGAAGTGCCGCCGGGGCTGAAGCTCCCGACGAAACTCGTCGAGCCGTTGATCGTGTTGATCGTGTACAGGTTTGCGTAGTCTGTGCCGTAGAGAGTGCCGGTCGACTCGTCCATGGCGATTTCGCGGATCGGTCCGCCTCCCGGTGTGGAGGTCACAGGGCCCAGCGAGGTCACCGTCCAGGTGCTTGTATTGATCTCGAAAAGCTCCGATTGCGAGGGGCCGTCGTCGGGGTCGTATGTGGGATTGGCTATCGCAAAGAACGTGTCGGGAGTCAGTCCGTCAGTCGCCCCGTACCACGCAATCCCAGGCGTGTGGATGATCATGCTCGATGTTGACGTGTCGGTGTCCAACATGCCTACGCCGCTTATCGCGTCGAACCCCATGAAGTCGCCGACGCCGTAGGCTATGTCAGCGCGCATCCGGGTTGTAGTTCCTGTGAATACTGATATGACAGCAATCGTGATGAGCACACGCCGCATGCTGCACTCTCCTTCCATGCTCCATGAGCAAAGAGCTATTAAAAACTGCAACTTATCTCCATTGAGCCCTCGCCGCCTCGCCGCCGAACTGCGGCGAACGAAGACTACTCCAATAGAATATGAGAGCTTAAGCTACTGAGCCTTGGGCAAGCGAGCCGATCTGAGCAACAGCCGCGTATGCCCTGAGCAAACACCCAGCCACTCCCGAAACTGAGCGTTAAGCATTTTCAAGCCTACGGATTATACCACAGAATCGCGATTCGGCAAGGAAAATCACAGATTAAAAAACGCCCGCGGAGCAAGCATCACTCCGCTGGCGATGGCCCTGTCTGTTAAGTGCTTGCCAAGAAAGGGATTAACCCCGGATATCTCATCATCGCCGTCTTGCTCGGGCAAGAAACGGAACGCCCGCTCCAAGCAGCAGCAGTGTCCCCGGTTCGGGGCAGATCGTGTCGACGACTACTTCATCGACCAGAATATCGCCGGAAAGGGTGATTATCTCCGACGACGGGTTGGGCCGTACGACAATGAGATAACTGCTGTGGATCCAGTCCTCGGCCAGGGGCCTTTCGGACAGCAGTTCGGCGTAAACCGGTATTAGTGAGAGGTTTGTGAAGGCCGATATCAACGGGCTTCCATCCTCCGGCGGCGGGAGAATGTGGGGCCTGGGCTTCCAGGTCAACTGGATCCGGATCTTCTTCTCCGGGCCGTCGGTGTAGTTGGAGATGAACAGATTGATCATGCCCGCAGACTCGTCCTCAGTAAGCGCCCATAGGCCCTGGCGTGAACTGTCGGGATCGTCGTCAATCCACGTACTGCCGGGCTCGACGCCGGCTATTGGATCGACGGAGGAAGGAGGCGAAAGGAATCCGGGTTCGGCCAGGGGATTGCCCAGGCCGGCTGCGAACTCCCACTGCTGAAGCGTGGATCTGTTGATCTCGTGGTTCGGGTGCTTGTCGCGCCACCAGGGGGGAGCAATGTCGTCGGCCGACAGTGGGGCCGCCGGAAGCATCGCCACGGCGCACGCCGATAGAATGAGTGATCTGTTCATTGCGCGCTTCTCTCTTCTCAACAGGTTTCGGGTCGGCCGAGACCGACAACCGCCAGCTTCGGCCCTCTATTGCATCGTTGACTCGACCGGCTCAGGTCGAAGGTCATTACAGGGGAACTCCGTCGATCTCCACGAGCAAAGCCTGATCCGGCTGTTTCTGATCTTCAGGCGGATTCAGGCGCCGGCTACGGCATCCAGGGCTTGATCGACACTGGCGTAGTACTTGAACACTTTTTCGAGTCTGGTCACCGTCATTACGCCGCGAGACTGCCCGGTGAGCCCGACGATGGCGAGTTGTCCGCCGGCGGTCGTGACCCGTTTGAGGAGAACCACGAGCACCGTCAGGCCGATGCTTCCCAGAAAGGTCAGGTTCGACAGGTCCAGTACGACCTTCAGGGAACTGTCGAGCCCGTCGCCGGCGGCAGTCCGGGCATAGAGGCGTTTGCCCGTTTCGCGCGTTATCTTCTGATCCTGGACTTTGGCGACCAGCACGTCGCCGAGAGTTTTGAATGTGACAGATGAGTCAGACATTGGCTTCACCCTTTATAATAGCCAAACCGCTTCCATACATGCCATTATCCCGCGTCCAGTGTCCTTTGCAAGGATAATCCGCGATATTTCGACGGGTGTGTGACTGGTTTTAGTGGCATGTGCAAATCTATTGATAACAAGGATTAGTTCAGGCCTGTGAAAGTAGAGAGTGGAAAGTAGACCGCAGTGGAGGATATTCAGTCACACACCGGCGGGTGCATTCGAACCGGCCAATCTGACCGATTATGCGCTATTAACGCTTGAAACGAGCGACCTTGTGTGTTAGAAAGCAGAGTTTACCGCATGTTTGGATGGTTGTGATATGTCATTGGTTCAGACAGTAAAAGATGCTGGCGTAATCGGTTGCGGCGGTGCGGGCTTCCCCGCGCACGTCAAGATCGACACCAGAACCAACGTTGTGATCGCTAACGGAGCCGAATGCGAACCGCTCCTGAACAGCGATCAGCGCGTTATGGAGCAGTACGCCGACGAACTGGTCGAAGGGCTTTGCCTGATAATGAAACAGGTCGGCGCCGCGCGCGGAATCATCGGGCTGAAGAAGTCATACCACGGTTCGATCGAGGCCCTGTCGAAGCGCATTGAAGGAATCGACGGCGTCGAGATAGGCGTGCTGGGCAATTTCTACCCCTCCGGCGACGAGCAGATCCTCCTGACCGAGCTTACCGGACGGATCGTTCCCGAAGGCGGCATCCCCCCGCAGGTCAACGCCGTGGTCTCCAACGTGCTGTCGATTGTCCAGGTCGCCCGGGCGGCTAAAGGCCAAAACGTAACCCACCGAGAGGTCACCCTCGTCGGCGAAGTAAAGATGCCAAAGGTCGTCACCACCGCGATCGGCACGCCGATCGGCGACTTGCTGAATCTCGCCCTGCCGAAGCTGCCGATCGAGGAGATAGTCGTTATCGACGGCGGACCGATGATGGGCAGGATCGTATCCCTCGACGATACGGTCAACAAGACCACAAGCGGGCTTATTTTCCTGAGCAAAGACCATCCGCTGATCCAGTGGTGGACTGTTCCGATGTCGGCGATGGTTCGCCGCTCGGCCGCGGCGTGCTGTCAGTGCCGCGACTGCACCGAGGCCTGCTCGCGGTACATGCAGGGTCACAATATCCAGCCGCACCTGATGATGCGTTCGCTGGCCTACCAGACCGACGAGCCGACAAGCGGAATGACCGCCGCGTTCCTCTGCTCGCAGTGCGGGCTGTGCGAGTTCGCCTGCCCGATGGATCTCAGTCCCAGGCGGGCGTACGCCGAACTGGCCGCCAAATTCCGCGCCCAGGGGATGAAGAACCCGCACCACAACGCCCCGACCGCGGTCCACGAGTTCAACCAGTATCGCAAGATCGGCAAGGACCGCCTCATCCGCAGATACCAGCTAACCGAATACGACTCCCACTCGCTTACGCTTACGGCGATTCCCGATCCGCCGGTGGTCAGGCTTTCGCTGACCCAGGCGTTCGGCGCTCCGTCCGAGCCGGTTGTCAGCGCCGGCGACGCCGTCCGGGCCGGTCAGTTGATCGCAAATGCGCCCGAAGGGAAACTCGGCGCGGCGCTTCACGCCTCGATCGACGGCGAGGTCACCGCGGTCGACAGCGACTACATCACGATAGAAGGTTCCAAATGAAGCACCCAGCGATAGGAATGATCGAAACCAACAGCGTCGCCCGCGGGATTGTCGTCCATGACGTGATGCTGAAGAAGGCCAAGATTGACATTGTTCAGTCCAATTCAATCTGCCCGGGCAAATACGTGGTCTTCATCGCCGGCCTGACCGCCGACGTGGAGGAGGCGATGGTTGACGGACTGCACTACGGCGGACAGGCCGTTATCGATCACCTGATCATTCCCAACGTCAGCGAGACTATTTTTCCCGCGATTATCGGCGGCAATCAGGACATCGAGATCGACGCGGTGGGAATAGTCGAGACATTCTCGGTCGCCAGTGCCGTTGAACTGGCCGATCTGGCGGTCAAACGCACCGACGTCCGCCTGCTTGACCTGCGTCTGGCCCAGGGGCTCGGCGGAAAGGCGTACTTCATAATCACCGGCGACATCTACGCCGTCCAGGACAGCGCCGCACACGTCCGCGAAGCGGCCGAGCCGGGAATGCTGACCAACATCGAAGTAATCCCCGCCCCTCACGACGGTTTGAAGAACACCATCGGCGGAAGGGTCATATAACCTCAGGTAAAACATGGATTAGCAAAGAGTAGGGTGAAAGCCTTACTCCTTTTTTGCGGATTGACATCGGGATTTGTCTTGGCGAAACGGGGGTTTGTGGTATAATCATTACTGCTCCAGCCCGCTAAAGTAAGGGAGCGGCGGAGCTGTTATTCAGTCGATTCGAGGTACGGGCGTTCCCGCCAGCCTTCGCCGAAGGCTGCGGCGGGCAAGCTCACCGCACCGCCTCTCAGGCCGCCACCGGCCGAGTTCCCAAAAAACAAGGAGCTTCTTTTCACTACGCGGACTGAGCCGTCCGCCAGAGGAAGCACTCTCATTGGTTTGCGCCTCCAGGCGTGATGACCTTCTGTTATGCGAGGCGGCGCCGGCATAATGCCGGAGAGGAGCGGGTGCGATGAAAAACGCAATTGGGATTGTGTGTGCGGTGGTGGTGTTTGTTGCGGCTTTGGATTCGACAGGCCTGGCCAGGGTGAACATTCTAACCGTCCCAGTTGGCAATCCGGGTAATGCCGGCGATGGCGGACGCCGCGGCGCCGTGAGTTACGAGTACAACATCGGCAAATACGAGGTTTCAAACGCCGAGTACTGCGAGCTTCTCAACGCTGTGGCGACAGAGGGCGACCCGCACGGATTGTACGATCCGGATATGGGCGGCGGGTGGTACAACATTGGCGGGATATCGCGCGGCGGTTCGGGAACGTCGGGGGACCCCTGGGTGTATTCGACCCGTTCGAATCGGGCCAACCGCCCGGTGAACTACGTTTCCTGGGGCAGTGCGGCGCGTTTCGCCAATTGGCTCCACAATGGCCAACCGGTCGGTACGCAGGACCTGGACACCACGGAGGACGGTGCGTACTACCTGAACGGTGCGACCGGCGACCCGGGGCTTCTGGCCGTGGTCCGTGAGGCCGACTGGAAGTGGGCGATTCCCACCGAAGATGAGTGGTACAAGGCCGCATATCACAAGAATGACGGTGTTACGGGCAACTACTGGAAGTATCCCACCGGCAGCGACACCGCTCCAACGTCCGAACCGCCGGGCGGCGCCGATATGATCAATGGTTCGGCGAACTATCGCGACGGCGACCGTCCGGATCCAACGTATTACACCACCGAGTGCGGAGCGTACACAGCCAAGCCTTCCGACAGCCCATACGGAACATTCGATCAAGGCGGGAATCTCTCCGAATGGAACGAGGCAATCGACCAGGGCGCGTATCGCGTCTTACGCGGCGGAGCGTACGGCTCGGACGACCACCATTTGCGTTCTCAGCACAGATGGGCCTTCCACCCGGCGTTCGGCGGCGCGGGCATCGGATTTCGAATCGTGGAGGTTCATGGGGTGACGCCGGTGGCTGACGCCGGCGGTCCGTATGCGATCGACGCGGGCGATCCGCTGACTTTGAATGCAAGCGAATCCACAGGCCACGACGATGAGATTATATCCTATCTGTGGGACCTCAACGACGACGGTGTCTATGAGACCGACGCCGCAGGAGACGCCGTCCATGTCGTCAGTTACGAGACTCTCGCATCACTAGGCGTCGGTGCGGGAGGTCCGCATGATATCAGCCTCAAAGTGACAAATACTGCAGGCTACTTTCACTCTGACTACAGCACGCTCACGGTTAACTCCTTTCCGTCGGCGGACGCTGACGGGCCGTATACGCTCAGCCCGGGCGATCCCCTTATCCTCAATGCGAGCGACTCGGCGGACATCGACGGCGACATAGTATCGTACCGGTGGGATCTCAACCACGATGGAGTCTACGAGACCGATGCGGGCGGAAACATGTTCTTTGTCGTCAGTTTTGACGATGTGGCGGCACTTGGCTTGAGTGAGGGGGATACCTGCGACATTTTTCTGAAAGTGACGGACGCCACCGGACTTTCCGACGTGGACTCCAGCCGGCTCGTGATCATTCCCGAACCGGCGACGGCGGCGATGTTGGCGCTGGGCGGGTTGGCTGTGATTCGCAGGAGGCGCAGATCATAGACGATTGCCAATAATCCGGCGCATGCGTATGTTATGGCGATGGAGCCTGATCCTGATATTCTAGACTCGCTGACGCCGGAGAATCTTGTGCATGCTTATTCGCACGGGCTTTTTCCGATGGTCAACGACGGCGAGCTTATGTGGTTCAGCCCCGACCCGCGCGGGCTTTTGCCGCTCGACTCGCGGTTCCATATCTCCCGTTCGCTGCGGCGGACGATCGGGCGGGGCGTGTTCGAATGCACCGTCGACGCGTGCTTCGGCGACGTTATGGAACTGTGCGGTCGGCGGCGGGATGAGGGGACCTGGATCACGCCGGAGATGAAAATCGCCTATGCAAAGCTCCATGAGTTGGGGCTTGCTCATAGCGTGGAGGCCTGGCCGGCGGGGGAGGTCCGACAAGGCCGACCGGTCGGCGGCGTTTACGGCGTGAGCATCGGGGCGGCGTTCTTCGCAGAGAGCATGTTCCACTTTGAGACCGACGCGGGGGAAGTCGCCCTGGCGTATCTCGTAGACCATCTGGCCGGTCGCGGGTTTGTGTTGTGCGACGTGCAGTGGACCACAGAGAACCTCAAACGCTTCGGCGCCTTCGACTTGCCGCGAATGGACTATTTTCAGATGCTCGTACCGGCGGTGTCCAGGGAAGATGCGTTTTGACTTCCCGGCTCCGCGCAAGAGCGGCGCCCGGTCGTACGATCGGAGAGTCGTTTGCCGCAGCCAAGCCAGGCCGCCAATCCGACCCGTACACACATGCCCAGGAGCGGATATAAGGCCGCCGGGTCCGGGAGGGCTCACCTTTGCCCGCATTTCCCGGCCCTGGGGGGAGGGGTTTGTGTCGTGTCGTCAATCCGTTTGGTCACGGGCATCGGGGTCAGGCTTTATATATTAAGCGAGGATGTGTCGGGGGCATCTCTCAAATCAGGCTCTAGTCCCACAAGACTGGTTGATCAGCGGATTTGGGTTAGGCCTGGCTGTCTGGCCGTATTCATGTCAGCCTCGGGCGCGAGCCTGTGGAACAAGACGGCACAGTCTATGGGACCTCGGTCTTGCCGTCAGGGCCGACGGCCCGACGCGACAGTAGCCGGGTCCGGCAGGGCCCGGAATGAGCAGGCTCATATCTCAGAGCCCCGGCGGGGCGACAGAATCTTTCGCGGGCTGTCGGTGTCTTGGGGCGGGAGTGTCGCCCTGTCTGGGCTTTCTTTCAAAATGGAATCAGAATACCGGGCCCTGCCGGACCCGGCCACTATCGCTCCGGCCGTTCAGGCCTCCGGCGCAACGTCAAGAAGATCGAGAGTGACAACGCATATCCGGCATGCTCTTCGTGGCGAGGATTTGGATTCTCCCGGTCCTTATCCCGGCTAAACACTTACAACGTCGGGGTACCCCCGAAGTGCTTTGGGACTTTCAGCATTGGGACCGCTGAGGTTGGACCGGAACTGGCCGATAAGAAGAGCGCCAAGGGGGCGTCGGGGCGGGCGGTTGGGGGGTGAGTCTCAGGTGGGAGGCGTCGGTGTCGACCAAATCGCCGAGTACTGCAATCCGCGCAAATGGGCGATGCAACAAACTGTCATAGCAAAGCTTAACCGCCTGTGACATATCACGGCGTGTCAAGAGGAAATATGAGCAGGGCGACGGATGGGGTGTGCGGATGTAAGCGGCTCAGGAGTAATGCGTTATGATGTTGGCGGAGTCTTATATATGTGCAAGTGGATATGAGTTGCAGGTATACAGCCGCCGGGGGGATGGTGAGGCGAGGGGGAGTGATATCGGCTTGCGTTGTTGCGACGAGTGCGGGTGTAAGTGTAGGCTGGATACGGTGATATATGATCTGATCGCCTGCGGACAGGCCCACTGAAAAACCGGCCCGCGCCAGGGTGGACGCGGGCCGGCCTTGTGTACTTCCGGTGACAACCGCTGAGCGGGCTACTTCTTCTTGGGCTGGGGCCTCCGTCGGCGGGGCTGGCGGAGGGGTTCGGGCTTGGTGACCTTGTAGAGCTTCTTGAGGCGGACCAGCTCGGTTTTCAGTTCGGAGACGACCGATGCGTAGGCCGGGTTGGCGTACTGGCTGGTCATCTCGTCGGGGTCCTTGGCCAGGTCGAACAGCTCCCACTCGTCCAGGTCGTAGTAGTGGATCAGCTTGTGGGTCCTGGTCGCCACGCCCTCGTGGCGGCGGACCGAGTGGACGGCGGGGAACTCGTAGTAGTGATAGTACATGCTCTTTCGCCAGTCGGCGGGAGTCTTGCCGGCCAGCAGCGGCTTGAGGCTGGCGCCCTGCATGTCGCCGGGGTCGGGTGCTCCGGCGATGTCGAGGAACGTCTGTGCGTAGTCGAGATTCTGGACCAGGTCGCAGTTGGTGGAGCCGGGTTTGGTCACGCCGGGCCAGCGGGCCAGCAGCGGCGTGCGGAACGACTCCTTGTACATGAACCGCTTGTCGAACCAGCCGTGCTCGCCGAGGTAGAAGCCCTGATCGGAACTGTAAATCACGACGGTGTTGTCGGCGAGTCCCGACTCGTCGAGGTACTTCAAGACACGTCCGACATTCTCGTCGACCGATCTGATGCAGCGGAGGTAGTCCTTGAGATAGCGCTGGTATTTCCAGCGGATCAGAGCCTTTCCGGTCAGGTTGGCCTCCTTGAATTTGGCGTTTTTGGGATCGTAGGCGGCGTCCCAGGCCTTCTTCTGTTCGGCGTTGAGAGTGCGCGGCGCCACGAGCTTCAGGTCGATGCGGTCCATTGTCTTGGCGATCGACATGTCCTGCGTCTTAGCGGCCGTCCCGCGTCCCTTGTAGTCGTCGAACAGATTGTCCGGCTCGGGGATCTCCACGTCGTCGAACAGGTTCAGGTGCTTCAGCGGCGGGTGCCAGCGGCGGTGGGGCGCCTTGTGCTGGAGCATGAGCATAAACGGCTTGGACTTGTCGCGTTTCTTGTCGAGCCACTCGATGCCGAGATCGGTCACGATGTCGGTCACGTAGCCGGTGTGCTTGACTCGCTTGGGGCCGATGAGCATCGTGGGGTTGTAGTAGTTGCCCTGGCCGGGAAGGACCTCGGAGTAGTCGAATCCGGTGGGGATCGCCTTGAGGTGCCACTTGCCGACGATGGCGGTCTGGTAGCCGGCCTTCCGCAGGAGCTTGGGGAACGTCTGCTGTGTCGCGTCGAATCGCTGGCGGTTGTCGAGCACTCCGTTGATGTGGGAGTGCTTGCCGGTCTGTATGACCGCTCGGCAGGGGGCGCAGATCGAGTTGGTCACATACGACTTCGTGAAGATCATCCCCTCCCTGGCCAGGCGGTCGATGTTCGGCGTCGGGGCTACCTTCGCCAGCCGCCCGCCGTAGGCGCTGATGGCCTGGAAGGCGTGATCGTCGCTGAACATGAAGAGGATATTCGGGCGTTTTTTCGCTTTGTCCGCGGCGAAAACGGCGCGTGGGGCCATGGCGGCCGCTGCGCCGAGCGATACGGTTTTCAGGAAATTTCGTCTGGTGTTCATGCCTGTACAGTCCTTTCGGTGCGGTCGGGTTTACTTGTCTTTCTTGGGCGCTTCGGCTCCCTGGGCGGGGGGATTCAGTGGGCGGATCCAGATGTTCCTGAATCGCACGGGATTGCCGTGTGCCTGGAACGACAGCGGGCCGGTCGGTCCGTGGGGCTTGTACTTGGCGAGGTTTCGCCAGGTGCACGGGCCGCGGACTTCTGCGTGATTCTGCACGACTACGCCGTTGAGCAGCACGGTGAAGTACGCGGGCTTAACGACCTTGTTGTCCTTGAACACCGGAGCGGTGAAGATGATGTCGTAGCTCTGCCAGGTCTCCTGCGGGCGGCACGCGTTGACCAGCGGGGGGTGCTGTCCGTATACGCTGCCGGTCATGCCGTCGGGATAGGTCAGGTTATTGTAGCAGTCCAGGACCTGGATCTCGTAGCGGCCCATGAGGAACACGCCGCTGTTGCCGCGCTTCTGCCCGCTGCCCTTGATGTCCTTGGACGCCAGCCACTCGACGTGGACCTGCACGTCGCGGAACTCCTGCTTGCTGGTGAGCTGTCCGCCTTTGACCTGAACGTATCCGTCCTTGACCAGCCAGTTCGACGGCTTGAACTTCGACAGGTCCTTGCCGTCGAACAGAACGATCGCGTCTGACGGCGCCTTTCCCGGCGTCTCCTGGGTGCTCGGCGTCCCGGGTGTGACGATCGCCGGCTGGGGGCGCCGCGGATCGTGCACCGTCCACTTGCCGCCCGGCTGGAGGGGAGTGTTGGTGTACCCGTCGATCCTGGCCTTGGCCGCCGCGCCGGCGAGAATGCCGCACGCACCGGCAAGAAGGCATATCGCCAGGACCTGGATGATGCGACGCTGCGTAATGGATGCTGATTTCATAGTTTGCTCCTTTGGATTGCTGATAGCGGAAACTCCCGTAGATTATGGCGTCAGTCGCACGCAGGTGCAAACATGATCTTCACCGGGCGGGGAGATTTGCTCGCCGGGGGGCGAAACGGTCGGCGCAAAAGGAAGCCCCGGTGGGCGTAGGACACCGGGGCAAGAGAGAAGGCAACACCATCCAGCCGGGCTGTGCCGCTAGCACATCGCCGCGAAGCTCAGCAGGACGAAGAAAGCCACTTTCAGCTTGTGTCGAAGCGTTGTCGACTGCATTCGTGCGTGCCTCCATAGGCAGGGCGACGAGTGTTTGTCTGCTCGCCGCTTCGCACCCCATTGTAACACGGGCCGCCGCGGCGCAAAGGTGCAAAATCAGAATAACTGCTTGCCTGTCGCAAAAAGATAATCCAGGCAAGCTGCGCCGCGTCGGCGGTGTGCGCCGATCGTGCGGTCTGTGTGCATATTCCGGGCGGATAATCACGTATGATAGTCGGCGTTTATTGTGATGTATTCTCTGCTGAGATCGCACGTTAGGGCGGTGAATCGGCCCTTGCCGAGCCGCAGGTCGCACACTACGTCAACCTGGTCGGAATCCAGGTATTTGGAGACCGATTTAGCGCTGAATTTCGTGGGCGCTCCGCGATTGAATATCAGGGTTTCGCCGATCCGGATGCTCAGCTTGTCAGCCGCGACTTTCGCCTCGGACTTGCCCAGGGCCATCGCGATTCTGCCCCAGTTCGGATCGCACCCGTGTACGGCGCATTTGAACAGTGGCGAATTGGCCACGGACTTCGCGGCGATCTCGGCCTGTCGGTCGGTCCGGGCGCCCTTTACCTCCACGCGAATCAGTTTGGTCGCGCCCTCGCCGTCGGCGGCGATCGCGCGGGCCAGCTCGCCGCAGACTTCCGACAGGGCGGCCGCGAACTTGCGATACTGCTTTGACGAGGCCGTCAGGCGATCGTTTCCGGCGTGCCCGGAGGCCAGCACCGCCGCGATATCGGAAGTTGAAGTGTCGCTGTCGACGGTTACCGCGTTGAAGCTCCCGCCGACGGCCGCCTTGAGAGCCTTGCCCAGCGCCGCCGGCGAAATCACCGCGTCGGTGGTCACCGCGCTTATCATCGTGGCCATGGACGGGGCGATCATCCCCGAGCCCTTGGCGATTCCGGCGACGGTCACCTTCTTGCCGCCGATACTGGTGAACACCACGGCCGACTTTCGGCGCGTGTCAGTGGTCATGATCGCCTCGGCGACGTCTGCGTCGCGGCGCCGTCCAAGCGCTTTGGCGGCCGCGGCGATCCCGCGCTTGACCTTGCCCATCGGAAGGGGATGTCCGATCACGCCTGTGGACGCCACCAGGATCTGCTGGGGCTCGGCTCCGATTCGTTTGGCTGTCTCGCCGGCCATTGTTCGAGCGTCGACCAGGCCGCGTTTGCCCGTGCATACGTTCGATACGCCGGCGTTTATGACCATACCGCGGGCCTTGCCGAATCCTCTCGGCAGGATCTGTCGGCACCAGGTTATCGGCGCGCCGACGATCTGGTTTCGCGTGGTCACGATCGCCGCGGACGCCTGGCGGTCGCATGCGATGATCGCCATGTCTCTATTCCCGCTGGCCTTGATTCCGCAGGCGACGCCGGCGGCTTGAAAGCCCTTGGGAAGCGTGATGTGTCTCAGGTTGCTCATTTCTCAATTCTCCCGATTCAATACGGAACGTGCGGGCCGGATTGTGCAGCGGGAAGTTATACCTGCAACCCGCGGCGATGTCCACGCCGCCGCGGCGATTATCCGAATTGAGCGTGGCGCCTCTTTAGATCCGGGAGCAGCGACTTGAGCTGCTTGGCGACCTGTGTGGTGGGGAAGCGCCGCATGAGGTCTTCTGCAATGTCGATCGCCTCGGAGTACCGTTTGCGCTTGATCAAGTCGCCGATTCGGTCCCGCAGCGTTCTGGCCTCCTCGAAGTGCGCGTTGCTGCGGACGGTGCCCATGGAGGCCGCGACGGTCTGACCTTCCTCGCTGGCGGGATACTTGGCGATCAACTGCTCGCCGATCGTCCGGGCCTTGATCCACTGACGCGATTCGGTCCATCTCTGAAATTCGGCGAACAGTCTTGTCTGCTGTTCGGATCTGAAGGCCGTGGATTCTCGGCGGACGGTTTCCAGCATCGCCTCGGCGTCGCCGCTGTCGGGCATCACCGCAAGCAGTGCCTGGGCGAGCTTCTCGGCGCGGGCGAACTGCGCGACGGCCATCATGTTCTCCACTCGCTGCTTCTGCGCGGAGAACAGTTCGGCCTCCTCCTGGGGCGACGTGGGCGTCTGGAGGCCGAATTCTTCAGATTTCTGCGATTCAGTCGCCGCTGCATGCGCCGGCGGCGTCTCTGCCTTGGGCTTGGCTTCTTTCGGCTCGGCGGCCTGTTCCGGAGGCTTGGTCTTCCTGGCTTTATTCTTCGATTTGGACGGATCGGGCTCGGCTTCCGTGGGAGTTTCCGTTTCGATGATCTCCGCCTTCCAGAGGTCCTCCTTGACTTCAGGGAGTCCCGGCGTCTGGGTCGGTGAGGGGGCTGTCGGGTTGACGCCGGAGCCCGTCGCGGCGTCCAGCCGCTTGCGGATGTCCCGCAACTCGTCGAGTATCATCAGGAGAATCCTGGAGTTGATGTCTTCGGGACCCGAGTTTTCCGCTTCTTTCGCCATTTGAGACGATTATCGCCTTACCGGGAGTTTCTTTCAAGTCCGCACGTTTGATTTGCCAAGCGGCGCCCGGCTGTGCTAGAATAAACGTATGAAGAATTCACACAGATCAGTAACGGTCCGATCCGGTTTTACTCTCGTGGAGCTGCTGGTGGTCATATCGATCATCGCAATCCTGGCTATGCTGATAATGCCCGGAGTGAACTACGCTCAAGAGCTCGCCAGGCGAACGAAATGCAAATCGAACGCGAAGAACATCGCCGAGGCGTGCGCTATATACATGAACACGCCGAGGTGGCACCGCAAGTCGAACGCCGGCCCCGGCATTCCCCGTGAGTTCGATCCGGAGGTCACGACGTCTAACTGGGCCAGCGGCGTTTCGGGCAATCCCGCATCGCTGTGGCTTCTGGTCAAGTACAACCTCATCGGTCGCGATGCGTTCCTCTGCCCTTCGGCGGAGATCAACAGGGACTTCCGCGCTCCGACCGCCAATGCCGACGAGTTTTCCAGCAACACGCTTTCGTACAGCTACCTGTCCCAGGTGGAGTTTACAGACAACACTTCCGAAGCGGTCGCAAACGGAAACACGAATGTCGTGATAACCAGCAGCATGAATCCGGGCTTGAAGGCCTCTGAGCTTGCGATAGTCGCCGACTCCAACCCGCGGAGCAGAGTAGGGCGGCAGAGTCTAAGCAGCGAGGAGAACGGCAGGAATTCCCGGAACCACAATCGCGCCGGACAGAACGTGGCGTTCCTCGGCGGCAACGCCGACTGGTTCAGTACGACGACGATACCCGGCACCAATCCGCTGTTCAACGGCGCGCCTGACGACATCTATCGATCGGACGGCGGCAGCGACGCCCAGGGCAAGCGAGGGGCGATAAATGATGCGTTTCTCATTCCCTGATTTTCAGAAAAAATCTGAAAGTCAGTCGCGTGTTTTGGTCTCTAGATCCGTTCAATTGACATAACTCCTGTCTGCAAAAGAGGCTCAATACGCCGATGGGGACGCCGGGGAGATGAGTTGTCATGTAAGGTATATGCCTCATTTTTTTCTTGTGCGCGCTTCGGACGGAGCATATAATAGCGTAGTCTTGGGAGTGGTTTTTAGCGGGATTCTGCCGCTATCTCCAAACTGATCCCCATTCGGGCCGATCCTCCCCGGTCGGTCCGGAAAAGGCGGTGCCTGTCGTCCCCCCCCGCGACGGGCCCGCCGATTTTTTTGCGCGGCCCGTGCCTGGGTTCAGTTGCTCCGATCAAGGCGAAGAGGCTATCGCGACTGCTATCGGCCTGACGATTTTCGGGATTACGATTCTGCGGCAGATGTCTTCGCATATCTCGCACTGCTCGGCAAAGGCTTCGCTCATGTTCATGATCCTGCCGGGCGTCGGCATTCGCCGGATGGTGAAGTAGACGCTGATCGGTTCGCTGTCGTAACGTCCGGTTCTGACCTGGTAGTCGTTGGACCGGGTTTCAAGTGATACCCTGGCCTGGAGGTAGCAGTCTTCGTCCAGGGCGACAACCATGCTTGGTTCGCATTCCAGGCAGCCGGTCGGCGATTCTCCCGTCAGCGCCCCGATCGCCGAATCGCCCATGAGCGAGTCGGCGACTATCTGATCGCGATTGCCCTTGTAGTCGAGATTGAAGCCGAACATGACGTCCATTAGTTCGACATCCAGTCCGCCTATTCCGAGGAAGTATACGCTGTGCTCCAGCAGCCAGCGGTGCAGACGGTAGACGTCGTCTGTCGCCTCGGGATTGAAACTGCCCGCGGTGAGCCGGTTATTGCACATCTCCATCCAGAGATAGCTGCCTTCCTCGCGGCTGGCTTCGAGCACCGATTCGCCGGCGTCGCGCTGGTACAGCAGCGTCATCGACGGGAACTCCCGCTGAATGGCCTCGTAGAACTGCAGGAGAGTCTCTCTGTTTGTCGGCAGCGCCAGATTCGTCTGGAGATTCAGATTGACGAAAAAGTCGTCGGCCGCGGTTGAAAAATCGAACATCTTGTATTTGACCTCGCCGGGGCGCATGCGCGCCTGGGTGTTTTGGATTCAGTCCTTGGTTTTGTCGAACATCTTCAGCTTACGATCCTCGTGAACAACCAGGTGTCCGGGCTTGACCGACTCGGTAATGTATGAGTTTCCGCCGATCGTGGCCCCGGCCCCGATTACGGTCTGTCCGCCGAGGATGGTGGCGTTGGGGTATATCGTGACATTGTCTTCGATGGTTGGATGCCGCTTGAGGCCCTTGATGACTCGCCCTCGTTCGTCCTTTGGGAAGCTCTTGGCCCCGAGCGTGACGCCCTGGTATATCTTGACGTTGTCTCCAATCCGCGTAGTTTCGCCTATGACCACGCCGGTGGCGTGATCGATGAAGAAGCTTTCGCCTATGTCAGCGCCGGGGTGAATGTCCGTGCCGGTGCTGCTGTGGGCGTGTTCGCTCATCATCCTCGGCATCAGCGGCACGTCCAGATCGAGCAGTTCATGGGCTATGCGATAGACCATGACCGCGTAGAATCCGGGATAGCAGTAGATGATCTCGTCTGTGCTCCTGGCGGCCGGGTCGCCGTCGAAGGCGGCCTGCATGTCCAGCGACAGTGCGCGCCGCATTATCGGGATGCGTCCCAGGAAGGCGCTTGCGATGTTTCCCGCCTCGGTGTGGCAGGCTTCGGGGTCGCCGCATGTTTCGCATTGGCGATCGGCGCACATGCAGTAGGAGATCTGCCTGGTCAGTTCCGACCCCGCGTGGATCAGCAAGTTGCCGACGTGATATCGGATGTTCTCGGGCGTCAACTCCTTGTGCCCGAAGAACCCGGGAAACAGGAGTTGGCGCATGTCATTGAGGACCTCGACGATGCGGGATCGCGAGGGCAGAAACGTCTCGCCGATACGCCCGGTGGCGTCGAGAGTCGTGTAGCTGGCCAGTATGTCGTTGGTCAACTGCTCGAGATTCCTGTTCAGTGAATCGTTCACGGCGGGGGTCTTGTAACCAGGGTTCGTGTCCATTCCAATACCATTGTAGACTCTTGCGGGGCTCGTGTCACCCCCCGGCTGGAGTAATGCACCGTCAAACGGTGCGATTACACACGGCCCCGATCCGGCGGAAATCCGGAGATGCGGCCTAATGTTCGCTTGCAGTGCGAACCGAAATACTTTCTAGTATTCACTTGCGGTTGATCGAACCGCACAGGCGGAACAGAAACCGACGGATACAGAGGTCCGGCATGGAAAACAACTCAGAGTCCGAAAGCTTAAATGAACGACGAAGCGGCGTCGACAGACGGCGAGGCGACAGGCGGAAAGCGGACTTGCCCTACGACGGCCCGGACAGACGTTCGGCGCGAGACAGGCGTTCGGGGCAGGACAGGCGAGCATCATGACCGACACCGGCGGATGCTGTTCGGGCGACGCATATCCGAGCCTCTCGGGGCGAGTTGACGGGGCTATGCGACGTTGATCTTCAAACTACACGATAACTAAGGAGAATGCAAATGGCTGACAACGTAACCAGACGGGTGTTCCTTGGGGCGGCTCCGGCTGCTCTTGCAGCGACAGCGGTGACCGCGGCCGCTGCTGACAAGGACTCAGGCAAGGGCGGATCAACTAAGATCATCGCCATTTCATGCAGCCCGAGAAAGGGCAAGAACACCGCCACGGCGCTGACCGAGTGTCTCGCCGGGGCGAAAGAAGTCAAAGGTGTCCAAACCGAATTGATCGAACTGGGCGGCCTGGATATCGACGGCTCGCTCGCTGCGGGGATAGCTCTGCCGGCGGGTCGCAAGGACGATTTTCCACCCGTCGCCAAAGCGCTTTCCGACCCGAATCTCGGCGGGATCATAATCGGCACGCCGGTCTACTTCAGCAGCATGACGTCGCTGTGCAAGGCGTTTATCGAGAGGCTGATGGTGTTCTACAAAAACAAAGGGCTCGTGGGCAAGGTCGCCGGCGTGCTGGCCGTTGGCGGGGCGCGAAACGGCGGGCAGGAAGTCACCATTCGATCCGTGCAGGACTCCCTGTTCTGCTTTGACATGATCCTGGCCGGCACGGGCCGGCGATTCGGGGCGGCTGTCTGGTCCAAAGGCGGCGCCGCCGGCGACAAGGACGGACTCGGCGAGGCCAGGAAGCTCGGACGCCGGGTCGCCGAGACAGCAATTGCCCTCAAGAAGTAGGCCTGATTCCAAACGCACGAAGCATCCGCCTCGATGAATGCGTTTTGCGGATACGCAAAAAGAACCAGCCCCCCGCAATCGTAATCGCGGGGGGCTGGACTGGATGACCCCACGGGGACTCGAACCCCGGTTGCCGGCATGAAAAGCCGGAATCCTAGGCCACTAGATGATGGGGCCGCTAAGTAGTGCAGCTCCCAGCCGGAAAAGGACCGGCAGGTGGGTTAACCAGGCGAAGTAGTATACCGAATTCCGCAAAACAGGCAAGATTAAATCTCATTTTTGAGCCAAAAAAATCGAAATCTGAGTTTTATCAGGGAATATCGTTAATAGAGATACTTCCAGGAAGCATGACGGCTCCCAAGACATCTTGGGGAAATGGCCTTTAGATCTTGATTGAACTTGGGTTACAGTCGGATGTTCGCAACGTCACCTGACTGCTTATCTTCCCTCTATACACTACTTGACATATAGGAAAAAGCTTGATTTACAGGGGGTCCGTGGTATCATGTTAATGATGGATTAAGTCCCGGTGAAGATAGGTCGGCGGCGGCTCGAGTGACTTGCAGGATTTCGGAGGAGAGTTTCCGCGCTTTCGATGTTCTTCGAGTTCCAGGAGTAGGTGCATATTTCTTCCGTTCGAGTGGAAGCTCGAACCAGCAGGAGTCCCGAACATGGACAGACGTCAAATGGCGGGGGACGGTTGCGGTGCGTTCATTGAGCAGCTTGAACCCCGATTGCTTCTGGCCGCCGACGTGGTCATCAGCGAGATCATGTACCAGGACCTCACTGACATAGAGATCGGTCTGCCTGAAGATCCCGGCGAGGAATTCATTGAACTGTACAACCGCGGCGACGCTCCGGCCGACCTGTTGGACTGGGAGATCGCCAACGGCGTGGATTTCGTGTTTCCCGACGTTACTCTAGGCGCCGGGGAGTACCTGATCGTTCCCGCGAACCCAGCGGTTTTTGCGACCAAGCACCCCGGTGTGACCAACTTCATCGACGCCGGATGGACCGGGCGCCTGAGCAACTCCGGCGAAACTATCGAGATCGTAGATTCTCTTGGCGTCACGGTCGACCAGGTCGCCTACGCCGACGAGGGCGACTGGGCCGTCCGCCAGTGGGTCCCCGACATCGCCTCAACCTTCGGTTACGCCTGGTCCAATTTCCATGACGGAGGCGGGTACTCGCTGGAGTTGATCAATCCGGCGCTGACGAACAACAGCGGGCATAACTGGTCGGCCAGCCTGACACTCGGCGGAACTCCCGGCGCCGTCAACAGCGTTTTTTCCACTGACATCGCCCCGATGATCCGCAACGTCGAACACTATCCGATCATCCCCACCGCCGGCGATGAAGTCACCGTTATCGCCAAGGTCCAGGATGAGCTTACAACGGGTCTGACTGTTGTCGTGCGGTATCGAGACGACGGTGATCCGGCTTTCAACACCGCCGTTATGTACGATGACGGTCTTCACGACGACGAAGATCCCGGCGACGGGATTTACGCAACTCAACTGCCGGCTCGCTCCGACGGGACGATTGTCGAATTCTACATCCAGGCGACCGACGCGAACGCCAACACGCGCAACTGGCCGGCGCCGGTGACCGACAAGGGCCAGACCGCAAACCTTCTGTATCAGGTGGACGACACCTTCACAGGGGATTGGACGCCCGGGGACCAGCCGCAATGGCGAGTGATCCTGACGGCCCAGGAATGGGCTGAACTGGACCTCATCGAAGACACTTCAACCACACGAAGGTCAAACGCCCAGAGAAACGCCACCTGGATCGCCATAGACGGAACCGGGGTGGACGTTCGCTACCAGACCGGTATGCGCAACCGGGGAAACGGAAGCCGGAGCACCGATCCGCACAATCAGCGGATCAACATCCCCCACGATACTCCCTGGCAGGGCGTCCAGGCCGTCACGATAAACGCTCGAGTGCCGCAATCCCAGTCGATCGGAAGCGCTGTCTTCCGATTCGCCGACATACCCGCGATAGACACCACGCCGATCGAATTCAGGATTAACGGCGTTAACTACGCCACCGGCGGAATGTATCACATGTACAACTGGCTGGAGGCCCTCGACAGCGACATGGCGGCCAACCACTGGCCCGATGATCCTTCGGGACATCTGTACAAGAACAACGACTCCAACGGCGACGGCGACGGCGGCGACTTCGACTACAGCGGCGAGGATCCCGATAACTACAACGTGGCGTACGTCAAGCAGACCAACGTGGCCACCGGCGATTACTCCGGCCTGATCCATATGCTCGACGTGCTGAACAACGCACCGGTCGAAACGTACATGCAGGATGTGGCCGAAGTGGTCGACATCGAGCAGTGGATTCGATTCCTGGCGGTCGACACGCTGCTGGCCAACGGCGAGGGCGGACTGACAAGCGGACGCGGCGACGACTATGCGATGTACCAGGGCGTGATCGATCCGAGATTCACCCTTGTGCCGTACGATCTTGACACTGTGTTAGGCACCGGAAGCCAGAGTCGGATCGACGACGACATATGGGACTACCGCGACCCGGGCCTCCACGGTCTGAATCGTCTGCTGAGCCAGCCCGAAGCGATCCAGATGTACTACGCGACGCTTCTGGAACTGTGTGATACCGTGTTTTCGCCCGAGCAGCTTCATCCGTTGATCGATGAGGTGCTTGGCGGGTGGGTCTCGTCGGCCGAGGTCGACGACATCAAGCAGTTCGCGGCCGCTCGCGTGGCCAACGTCCGCGGGCAGGTCGCCAATGCTCAGTTGTCGGTCCAGAGCACCCTGCCGGTCGTCGGCGGGTATGCGCGTTCGAGCATCGACACCGCCGTCCTGTCCGGCACGGCCAGCGGGGCATACGTGAAATCGGTTCTGGTTAACGGCGAAGCGGCCGATTGGGATCTGGAGACGGGCGTGTGGGGAATCGGAAGCGGCGGAAGCGCTGGCGGAACGATATCGTTCCAGAACGGCGTCAACGGCTACACCGGTACGGTGGATACTGAAATTCGGACAAGTAATCCCACGGGCGATCTTAGTGGGGCTGATTCCATCAACATTGACGGCGTCGATAGTGGCGGTAGTGTCCAGGCCCTGCTTCGGTTCGACGACATCTTCGGCAGCGGGCCGGGGCGGATAGCTCCCGGCGCCACGATCCTTAATGCGACTCTTACGCTCAACGTGACCAATACCGGCGGGCTGACGACTATGCATCGTATGGTCATGCCCTGGGCCGAGACCGATAACTGGAATACGTTCGGAGACGGCGTTGACGCAAATGGAACAGAGGCCGCTGTTGCGGTCGACGCGACGCCCGACTTCGGCAATAGCGGCGATCGAGTTGTTGATGTGACCCAGGCGATCCTGGCCTGGCAGGCCGGTGCCGAAACGAACTATGGCTGGGCGTTTCTGTCCACCGACTCTAACGGTACGGACATCGAATCCAGCGAGGCCGCCAGCACGGGCAATCGGCCGGAGCTGATAATTACTATTGACGACAGCGGCGGCGACCCGGAAACCGGCGGCGCATCGCTGGCTCCCGGACTCAACCGTCTGGTTGTCGAGGCCTTTGACGGTCCGGCAGGCACGGGTCATGTGCTCGACAGCACGTACATCGACGTGTGGTACGACACCGGGCCGACAAATATTTATCCGCAGGCGACCGGTGGCGGCGGCGGGGTGACAGCGCCGGTCAGCACGCACCTGACCGTTCGGGACAGTTATCTGCCCGGAGTGCCCGTATTGGTGCGCGTCGAAGCCCTCGATGCGAGCGGGGATATCTGCCGCGATCTGTGGGACGCCACGGCGATTCTGTCGGCGGACAATGGCGTGCAGATGGACGTCAGCGCGATCACGATGTACAACGGTCTGGGAACCGCGCTGATTACGTTTACGGGCGGGACGGGCGACTTCAATCTGACGGCTACCGTGGGCGCCCTGCAGGACACTGACGACCTTCGAGATATGACTGGTGACGCGGTAACGATCGTTTCCGGTACGCTCAGCGACGTTTCGGGCACGGACACCTGGAGCGGTATAATACACGTTACCGGCGACGTGCTGGTGCCGACGGGCCATACGCTGAATATTGACGCCGGTACGCTCGTCTTGCTCGATGGCGACCCGACGCCGCGAAGCACGGTCGGAGTCGATATCGACGTTCAGGGCACGATAAACTCCCTGGGCTCCGAAGATCAGCCGGTGTCGTTCACCGCATTTGTCGACGGAGCTCCCTGGGGCGAGTTCCACCACGACAACGCCTCGCCGTCGCTGTATCATTACACCCACATCACCCAGGGCGGCCACTCGCCCGGCGGCGGACACACCGGCCACGGTCCGGTATTCCGTCCGGCGGATTCGACGATCGTCTTCGATTACGTGACGATCTCTGACAACCGCGGAAAGGTCATGCAGTCCAGCGGCGGGTCGGATATAACATTCCTCGACAGCGTGATGGCCAGGTCGGTCTCCGGACCTGAAATCGACAACACCGCACTGCTGATGGAGGACACCTTCATAACGCAGATGTGGGGCGTATACCGTGAGGACGGAACGACTGACGACGATGACGGCATCTACATCCACGGACAGGCCGCCGGTCAGAACGTTACGCTGCGGCGCGGAGTGATAGCCGACACCGACGACGACGGACTCGACACGCTGCACGCCACTGTGGTTGTCGAGGACTACATCTTCCGCGACATGTTCGACAAGGGCTCCAGCGTCTTTGGCGGCAATGTCACGTTTGACGGGATAATTTCGGCGAACAATGACATCGGCATCTCCGCCAAGGACGGATCTCACGCTGAAGTGCACATTGACCACGCCACGATCACGGGCAACACCTGGGGCATCCAGGCCGAGAACAAGGGCGGCGGCATGGACAACGGCGTGATCGAGTACTTCATCACAAACTCGATCATCTACGGGAACTCCGAATGGGCCGTTCGCAGCGACTACGCGCTGGATCCGATAATCATAGACTACAGCATTGTCGGACCCAACTGGATATCCGACGGCGGTTATCGAGGCGTTCCTGACGAACCGCACACCGGGGAGGTCTGGCCCGGGACGAGCAACCAGAACGCCGATCCGCTGTTCGCGTCGCCCGCGACCGGAAGCTATCACCTCCAGGCCGGTTCGCCGGCGCTGCTGGCGGGCGCCGACGGCAAGGACCTTGGCTACTACGGCGACGCCGGCCCGGTGATTCCGCCTGACGGAGAGCTTTCCGGCGATACGATCTGGCGCCCCGAGGACGGGCAATATCGGATAGCCGGCAACTTGACCGTTCCGGCGGCCTACACCCTTACGATCATGCCCGGAACAACGGTGTTCTTCGGGCAGGGCGCACAACTCATCGTCGAGGGCAGGCTGGTGGCCGAAGGGCTGCCCGAAGCCAATATTCATTTCGCCCCGGCTTCAACGGCGACCGGCTGGGAAGGCGTTCACTTCGTAAACACCACCGCCGACAATCGCATTACGCACGCGGTTATCCGGGGCTCGACACGAACCGACGGCATGATCGATGTGGACAACTCCAGGCTGACGATCGAGGATTCGGTATTCGAGGACGCCGGCAGAAGGCGAATCACCGCGACAGACTCCTCGCTGGTCGTTCGCAACTCGACGTTCGCCGATTTTGAATTCTCCGGAACGCCCGCGAATAACGTTCTCGAACACCTCTGGGGCCGTAACGTAATGCCCGGCGGCGAGCTTATCCTCGAAGGCAACGTGTTCGGCGCGACTCCGGGGCACAACGACGCGGTCGACTTCGACGCCGGACACCGCCTGGACGGCGATCCGGTCCCGCAGGTCATCAACAACGTGTTCACCGGCGGCGGCGACGACGCGCTGGACATCGAAGGCGATTTCTACGTTCAGGGCAATACGTTCATGCACTACCGCAAGGATGCATGGCACGACGCCGTCGACGGCGGCGAGTCGAACGTGATATCCGCCGGCGACAGCCCCGACGACGGGCACCACTACGTAGTGACGGGCAATACTTTCTACGACGCCGACCACGTTGCGATAATCAAGGAAGGTTCGTTCATGACGTTCACCAACAACACAGTGGTGGGCGTTTCGCAGGGTCAGTATGCGGCCCTGCCGGGCGCACTGTTCTTCGACCTGGCGGGACAGGTTGATTCGGCCGGCGAGGGCGCATATCTGGACGGCAACATTTTCGTCGACACGCCTGTGGTGTTCAGCAATCTCGATACTCGCGGCGGAATTACCGATCTGACGGTCAATCGTTCGATCCTTCCGACCGCCGAGCATCACGGGGGCGTCGGGAATATCGACGCCGACGCACGCCTGGCCGATCCGGCAGGGGGAGACTTCTCGTTGAAGCCCGGTTCGCCGGCAATCGGCTCGGGACCTGTCGGCATCGACATGGGCGCCGACGTTCCCGCAGGAGCCGCGGTTTCTCCGGTCCCGCTGGGACTGACTCACTTGACTAGCGCCACGTTCGACGTCTCGGGCGACGCCGATTATCGTCACGCGCCGTTCCTGGCCTACAAGTATCGCCTCAACGGCGGCGCATGGAGCGCCGAGCAGACGCCGGGTACTCAGATTTCGCTTACCGGGCTGACTGACGGCCCGCAGCTTCTCGAAGTGATATCCCAGAACTTCGCCGGCGTCTGGCAGGATGAAGCCGATGCGGCGGCCAGGCTCTGGATGGTCGACACCACGCTGTCCCGCGTGTTGATAAACGAAGTGCTGGCGACCAACCGCACTGTCCATCCGCACGATCTGCGTACGCCGGACGTTATTGAGCTGTACAACGATTCCGAGAGCGCGACGATCGATATTTCGGGGTGGTCGATCAGCGACAATGCGGACCTGCCGACGAAGTACGTATTCGGACCGGGCACGACGATAGCGCCTGACAGCTATCTGGTTCTGTACGCAGCGATCGCCGATGTTGGAGCGACCGGAACGTACCTCGGCTTCCAGCTCGACGGCGACGGCGACGACCTGTACCTGTACGATCAGACCCAGACGCTCGTCGATTCGATCGAATACGGCCTGCAGATCCCCGACTTGTCGATAGGGCGGACCGGCCCCGATCGGCAGTGGACGCTGAACCAGCCGAGCATCGGCGGCGCCAACATCGCTCAGCCGACGGCCGATCCCGACATGGTCCTGATCAACGAATGGTTCGCCAACGGAGACGAAGTGCTCATCGATGACTTCATCGAACTGCACAATCCCGATACGCTCCCGGCGGATCTCAGCGGACTTCACGTAACCGACAACCCGGCCAACCAGAAGACCAAGCACCAGATCGCGCCGCTGAGTTTCATCGGCGCCGAGGGCTTTGTCGCTCTGACGGCCGACAACAGGAACGACGCCGGGCACGTGGACTTCGCGCTCCGGGCGAACATGGAGATCCTCGGTCTGTTCGACGCCGATGTGAACCAGATGGACCGGGTTTACTTCGGTCCGCAGACCGAGGACGTTAGCCATGGACACACTCCCGACGGCGGCGCCAACACCGACTACTTCACGCTTCCGACCCCTGGTGTCGGCAATGTCGCCATGGGCATTGATGAGATCGTAATGGCCGAAAGCAACGCCAGGTATGCGCTCATTCCGGACGTCGGGACGACGACCACCTGGCCGGCGGTTGATTTCGCGACCTGGCCCGGCGTCGGATTCGACACGATCGGATGGACGTATTGGGACGGTTCGCCCTACGGCGTGGGGTTCGATTCCGGCGACGGGGCCTACACGCCTTTGATCGGTGTTGACGTTATCGCAATGGACGACGTCAACTCCTCGTGCTACATCGCCTATCCGTTCAACTACGCCGGAAACCCGAACGAGTTGACGAGCCTGTCGCTGGATATTCGTTACGACGACGGATTCATCGCATACCTTAACGGTCAGGAAATCCGCCGAGAGACGTTCGACGCCGGAGCCGTTCCGGCGTGGGATTCATTCGCCAACGACATTCATGACGATGCGCTGGCTCTGGGACTTGTCAGCATCGACATCACGGCCCACAAAGGGCTGCTGAACGCCGGGGCGAACGTTCTGGCCATTCACGGACTGAACGAGAGCAACAGCAGCAGCGATTTTCTGATCTCGGCCCAACTCAGCGGCACGGCGTCAGGTCCGTTCGCTAATCTCCTGGCGGTGCACAACGATCTGCGGATAACCGAGATCATGTACAATCCGTCCGGCTCGGACGACAAGGAGTTCATCGAATTCCAGAACACCGGGAGTTCCGTTCTGAACCTCGAAGGCGTGCGAATCACTGACGGGGTGGATTTTGTCTTCCCGGCGATGACGCTCGATCCGGGCCAATACGTCGTCGTCGCCGGCAACCTGATCGAATTCAATGACTTCTACAACGATCCGTCAATCAACGTGATCGGCGACTACGTCGGTTCGCTGAGCAACGCCGGCGAGGATATCCTGCTGCAGATGCCCGATCCGTATGAAGCGGCGATCCTGCGATTCGACTACAACGACAATTGGTATCCCGCCACCGACGGCGACGGAGCCTCGCTTGTGATCGTCGATCCGCTCGGTCGGCGCGGCGACTGGGACCCCGCCGAAGGATGGATGCCCAGCAGCGTCACCGGCGGATCGCCGGGTGTGATCGATCCGACCCCCGACCTGCCGATTGGGGCGGTTGTCGTAAACGAAATGCTGGCCCACAGCGACGGCGGCGTGGAAGACTGGATCGAACTGCACAACACCACCGGCGACGACATCGACATCAGCGGGTGGTTCCTCAGCGACGATCCGGCGAGCCTCGAGAAATTCGTCATACCCGGCGATCCGAGCACGCCGTTCGAGCCGGGCAATACGATCCTGCCGGCCGGCGGATACGTCGCCTTCAACGAACTCAACGATTTCACCGGGCTGTTCGCGCTGAGCGAACACGGCGACGACATTGTGCTGTCGTCCTGCGACGTTGCCGGCGAGTTGAGCACGTATCGCGCTTTTGTGAGCTTCGACGCCACCGAAAACGGCGTTACGCTCGGCAGGCACACTCTCAGCACCGGCGAAGTGGACTTCGTCGCGATGGAGACGCCGACTTACGAGGGCGCCAACTCCGCCCCGCTCGTCGGTCCGATGATCATCGAAGAGATCATGTACAACCCCGAAGGCCCCGGCGGAACCGAGTATATCCTGATGAAGAACATCTCCGGTTCGGCGGTCAATCTGTTCGATCCGGCCAATCCGACCAGTACCTGGCGAATCAGCGGCGGAGTGGATTTTGTCTTCCCGCAAGGCGTCACCGTCCAGCCCGGCGAGTTTGTGCTGATCACCAGCGTCGACGCGGCAACTTATCTGGCGTCGCACACGGTTGGAGCCGGTGTTGAAGTGCTCGGACCGTTTGATCTGGGCGCCCTGAGCAACGGCGGCGACACCATCACCGTAAGCCGGCCCGGAAACCCCGAGACTGTCCCGGTGGCGTTTACGCCTTACATCCCGACAGAGATCGTCAAGTACAACGATTCCCTGCCCTGGCCCGAGGCTCCTGACGGCTATGGCCCGGCGCTGAGCAAGCTGCAGGGCTCGCTCGATCAATACGGAAACGATCCGGTCTACTGGGGCGCCTCAGGCGGTCCGACGATAACGATCGATTCGCTGACGACAGACGATCAGACCCCGGAAATCACCGGCTCCGCCACGGACGTTCATCCGCCTGCCGAGGTCACCGTCACCGTCGACGGAACGGACTATGTCGTGCCTGTCGTCGCCGGCGTCTGGACTCTGCCTGACAACACGATTACCACGCCGCTGGCCGGAGGTCTCCACGACGTCTCGGTTTCGGCGATCGACAGTGTCGTCGGAAACGTCGGAGTCGACGCCACGACCGACGAACTGTTCATAGACATAGCGACCCAGGGCGGGGTTGTCGCGCGGCACGTGTTCTACAATAATTCAGCGTGGGACGGTTCGTCCGACGATGATGCGATCGATCCGAGCAAGACTCCGCTGCTGCCCGGCGGGGTTGCGACTGCCGCCAACTACACCGGCTACAGTCGCGGAATTAACGGAATCATGGTCGATATCGACACGCTGACCGCCGATCCGACGGCCGGCGATTTCACGTTCAACGTCAACCAGGCCGCAACGCCCGACACGTGGGCTCCGGCTCCGGCCCCGGCGAGCATCACCCGCACGACAGGAGCGGGTGTCAGCGGATCCGATCGCGTGACGATTACCTGGGCCGACGGTGAGATCGTGGACCAGTGGATCGAGGTTACTGTTCTCGCCACTGGCGTCACCGGTCTGGGGTCGGCTGATGTGTTCTACTTCGGCAACGCCGCCGGCGACATCGACGGGGACGGGGCGGTCGACGACAGCGACTACAGCACTCTTGTCAGCCAGTTCGGACTTCGCGGCGCCCAGGGAACTCTGGCCGCCGACGTTGACCAGGACGGACGCGTCGGCCTGAAGGATTTTGCGGCAGTTCGCAGTCGGTTCGGCCGACAGGGCGTCCTGGCTCCGACGCCTCCGGCGTTGGCCCCGCCTGCTGCCGCGGCTCCGATCGAGGCTGTTGCTTCACCGGCGCCGGATGCCGGCGGTGCGTCCGTGATCGGCGATTCGTTTGACTTCGAGGCGCCGCAACTGTCGGTTGACTTGTTTGTCGAACTGCAGTCGCCGGCCTCCGGCGCCGGCGAGCCTGTTGTTCTGGCGGCGACTGATGAAGCCGAACTCAGGCCGCTGAGCGACGAAGCCCCGGCTGACGAAGCCGATCTGCTGACGGACATACTGGCCGAGTCGATGCTGGCGATGCCGCTGTAGTAAATACGGCGTGATGCGGAGATTGATCCGCATCACGCCACGCAAGCACTAAAGAGAATCCCTGCAATGACTTGCAGGGATTTCTTGCAGGGGAGTTGGGCGACAATGTTGATCCGCAACTGACATTCACATAAACGGCTCTCAAAAAACGCTTGGATATACCGGAATCGGTGGTATAATTATATCATATTCTCTAGGCTGCAGATGTCTATTGGCCATGTGTCGTATCGACGTTGTGTCCAAGTGCAGTCAGGGAGTTTGGCATTTCTTGAGAATGGGACAACGTGAAATGGGATCTAACATGCTAATAAGAGGCTGTCATATCGACGAAGGAATACTTCGCTCAAGGCGAGATCTGCGATCTCCAATCCTGGAACAACTCGAGGCCAGACTGCTGCTGAGCGGCGTCGTTTCAGATACGCCGGGTAATATATCGACCGGGCGGGCGGTCGTCGCCGGCGAGATTGTGACTAACGCCGGTGATGAAGGCCAAACGTATGTGGTGAACAGTATTCTGGATGCTGTGGCGCTTGATGGATGGTTGACGTTGCGCGAAGCGATTGAGGCGGCCAATACGAATCTGGACGTCAATGAAGCCATCGCCGGAAGTGACATGAGTGTCGACGTCATCACCTTCGCACCGTCGCTGACGGGGGAAACGATCGCGCTGGGCGGCAAAGAGTTGAGGATTATCGATGATCTTGAGATCCAAGGCCTGGGCTCCGATCAGCTTGCAGTTGATGCTAATGGCGGCGGCAGCGTATTCTACGTCGAGGATGATGTGACGGTTGGTATTACTGGTCTTACGATAGAGGGGGGGGCGGCTGATCTCGGCGGCGGGGTAGCCAACTGGGGCGGTTTTATTACGTTGACGGACATTACCGTCACGGGCAACTCGGCTGACTGGGGCGGCGGGATATTCAATGTCGAGCAGGGCTCGGTGACGCTGACGGATTCGATGATCCTGGACAATTCGGGTGCTAATGGCGGCGGGGTGTTCAATTTCTCCGATTGTACATTAGCAGCAACGGACACCATGTTCTCGGATAATATCGGAAGCGGGATATTCAATGTTGGTGCGGTAGTCCTGACTGACTCGACGATCTCAGCCAATTCCGACAGCGGGATATACAACGAGGGTCCTGGTGCAGTTGAGTTGACGAACTCAGTAGTCTTGGGCAACTGGGCCGATGAAGGAGGCGGAATAGAGAACAGCGGGCTTGTGACGCTGACGAATACGGTTGTCTCTGGCAACCAGGCGGGGTCTTACGGCGGTGGGATATCGAATCAGTCAAGGTGTACGCTGATTAATGCAACAGTGTCGGGCAACTCCGCCAATTGTGGCGGCGGAATATACAATGACAGTTTAGGTGTCGGTACGCTAACCAACTCGACGGTTTCGGACAATGAGTCTGATTCCGGAGGCGGAATATGGAACGGCGGCGTCCTTACGCTCAGGAATACCGCGGTGGCTGGAAACACAGCCGGCGAGTCGCCGGATGTGCATGGAGTTCTTTCGCAGGAAAGCTCTCACAATTTCATTGGGGGCGTTCCGATGTGGGCTGCAGTTACTGATGTTGACGGAACGGTTCTCTACTACTTCCCGCAGCCCGGCAGTCCGCTGATCAACAAGGGAGACGACACGCTCGCAGTGGATCACCATGGCGATCCGCTAACTGGCGACCAGGTGGGGAATCCGCGAATCAGCGGCACTCATGTGGATATAGGCTCGATTGAATACGCTCAGTTAGGCGGACTGCCCGGTGACGCCGATGAAAACGGAGCGGTTGATGATGGTGACTACGAGATATTTGTCGATCAGTTTGGATTGATCGGAAGTGATCTGCGGGCGGACTTGGACTACAACGGACGGGTGGACCTTATGGATTTCTGTATCCTGCGAGGCTGCTTCGGAGACACGCTGGGCGCGGCGAGTGACGTTGCTGATCCCGATGCGAC